>Ga0247610_10000452_pt1 | contig 58245 bp, 57 predicted proteins | sample 174DNAGHGhighgp2_FD_193483 | JGI IMG/M metagenome (GOLD analysis project Ga0247610, IMG submission 193483) | Sheep rumen microbial communities from Palmerston North, Manawatu-Wanganui, New Zealand - 1742 DNA GHGhigh gp2 | ecosystem: Host-associated > Mammals > Digestive system > Stomach > Rumen...
GGTTATACGCAAGGGCAGGATACGGCATTGTTGGCATTGTCTGATATGCAGACGGAAAGCTATATGATAGCGGGCGAATATAAACTCAATTCTAAAGATAAAATCGGATTGAGTTTATCATCACCGATATCGGTAGTTAAGGGTAAGGCGACATTTAACTATGCCAGCGGGCGTGATAATTACTCGGATACGATATATATGAACAAGCTGACATCATCCTTAAAGCCGGCGGCAAAAGAATATGACTTAGGGTTGTACTATCAAGGCGAGCCGAAAGAAGATTTAAGCTTGTTGGGTAAAGTTGAAACACGCTTTAATGCTGACGGTGAGAAAGGTTTAACGGATTATATCGGTATTGTCGGTGTATCTAAGTCCTTTTAGTATTTTTGCTAAGGAGGGAAAATGAAATTATTGTTAGGTAGTCTTTTGCTCATTGCCGTTATGGTTGTTGTTATAGCAATAAGCAGTATGGGAATATATCTTTTCATTTCATCTTCCTTTCAAAAATATGCACCGCCGGTCAGGTCGTCCGGTAAATTGAAAAAGGCCGTCTTAAACGAAATTTCTAAACAACTTGAAAAAGCCGCGGATAAACAAAAAATTGTTGATTTGGGAAGTGGTTGGGGAACGTTGTTATTACCTCTGGCACAGAAATTTCCGCAACATGAATTTGTGGGAATTGAACGTGCATTTACACCTTTTTTAATTAGTTCCTGGCGCGCTAGAAAATTACCGAATCTCTCTTTTGTTCATGATGATTTTTTCAAATATGATTTAGCCAAAACCAATGTTGTCATCTTATTTTTAATCGGGTTTATGATGCCGAAAGTAACGGAAAAATGCCTTAAAGAATTGCCGAAAGGGGCTATGGTTTATGCTTCGCGCTTTTCTTTAACGGAGGTTAATGCGGATAAGGTTGTTAAGCTCGGCTCAAAGATGGAAACGTATTATGTGTATGAGATAAAGTAGTTGCCAATAACGGCTTTACTTTAAATTTCTTTTCTTTTATAAAGGTGTTGCTTAAAATAACAATAATAAAGGCTCAAAACAATGGATCCGATTTTTTATGCTTCAACAATTTTATATCGTGTGGTTGTCAGTTTTAATCCGGAAAAGCCGGATATTTTTTACGTGGATATGTGTCGTGACGGGTTTTGTTCGCATGATTTATTGTTTGAAATGCAAAAAAAGTTTTATCGTAATCCTAAATTAGAGCGCGTGTTTAATGACAGTAAGGGGATTTTTCTTCGCGAATCCAGAGAAGGGAATATTGCACTTATTTATGTGAAACATCGTGATGTAATGGCACAAAAGAAACAGGCAGAGTTAAGAGCTAAGGTTGATGGGGAAATTATCCGCGTTTTTAAGCAAATGAAGGCAGAAAATAAACTCCAAACCATCAGCGTACAGGTGCATGAATTTTATTATGATAATGAAAGACCTAACATAGAAAAACCGGCACAAAGTTTATATGAAGAAACGGCAAGAAGTGTTCTTAATCGTGAGGAAAAAGCCCGTCAGCTTAGAAAAATTAAGCAAGCTTATTATGCCAAGCAAAAATATGCTTCTGCACCGCATGTAAGACTTAAACTTAATCAGTTATGGCAGGCTGAGGTTTAGGTTTATTTTATCAATTTCTTTATTTTACGTTGAAAAGAAGAAGAATCCCATTCTACTTCGCCTTGAATGGTGGCAACCTTCTTGCCATATCTATCCATAACAACGGCATAAGGCGTGGAGCCGATACCTAATTTTAGGGATAGTGCATTATCAACATCATGGTAGAAAGGAATTGTCGGAGCGCCGAATTTAGCTAAGAACAAGCGTTCTTCTTTGTTGCTTTTCCATTCGCCTGCCGGAGATACCAAAAATAAGTTAATGTTGTGACGTTTGGCTTTGGGATAGTATTCTTCCAAGTATTTCATTTCTCTTAAGCAGGGGGCACAAGTTTGTGTCCAGAAAACCATAACGGTTAAGTCAGCTGTGGTATCTAAAATCGGCATTTCTTTATTTTGTTCGGAAACTAATGATACATCCGGCATATCAACAGGATATTCCAAAACATAAATCCCTAACGGTGTGTGATATGCTTTGGCACTGAAAGAGATTAAAAGAAAACAAATGAGCAAACGATAAAATAAAGACATGTTTTTTCCTGTTAATAAATGAATTGTATTTTGTACAAAAGCCGGTTTTGATATATGCTTAAATTCTACTAAGACAACTTATAGGGTAAAAAATGAAATATTTAGTTAAATTTTTAATGATTTTTTCAATATTTTTTTCCATTCTATACGTGAGCGGATGCGGGAGAATTTCTCGCAATGTGCCGGTGGAAGGTAGCGGGTATCCGCATACATATCCTCGGCATTAAAAATAAAGTATAGAGGTAAAAATATGGATAACACAAAAGATGACGATTACTCGGAAGTTATGATTCCGTATGTGGAATTTGCCGAGAATGCCAACGAGCGGACACCGTGTATTTTGGTTTTGGATTGTTCCGGTTCTATGCGGGGCGAGCCGATTAAACAGCTTAATACCGGTTTGCAGGCATTGGAAAAAGAATTAAAAGAAGATATTGATGCCAGTTCGCGTGTTCAGCTTTTGGTTATTAAAGCTTATGGTAAAGATGATGCGGAAATTTCCGCAGACTGGGTTGATGCTATGAATTTTACCGCGCCGGTTATGGAGGCTTCCGGTTTGTCACCGATTGGCAAGGCGATGGTGTTGGCATTGAAAAAAATAGAAGAACAAAAATGTCTGTATGACAGTTGCGGTATTACCTCTAAGCGCCCATGGATTTTCCTTATCAGTGACGGCGAGCCGACAGATTACGGTTGGGAATTGGCGGCAGCAAAGTGCAGAGAGGCGCAACAAAATAAAAAAGTTGTTATCCATGCCGTTGGTACGCAAGGGGCAAATTTAGAAAAGCTGGCGAAGTTTTCATTGATGTCGCCGAAGCGTTTAAGCGGTTTGAAGTTTACGGAATTCTTCTTGTGGTTATCAAGAAGCGTATCTTGTATTTCCCGTGCGGCACCGAATATGCCTGATATTTTAGATGATATTGAGGGCTGGAATGAAGAAAACGCCTAAAAGTATTCGGGTTATTGCGGCTAAGATTACCGGCAGTTTGCATACGGCAAAGAAAACGCCGTGTCAGGATTTTTACCATTATGCCTGCTCCGGAAACAAGTTGGTGGCGGTAGTTTCAGATGGTGCCGGTTCAGCAAAATACGGTAAAATCGGGGCAAAGATTATTTGCGAAACATTGGTGGATATATTAATCAATACACCGCTTAAAAATGTGGAACAGGCTGTGCGTTTAGCTGTGGAAATTGCTCGTGACAGGCTGGTTATTCACCGCCTAAACAAAAGCAAAACCGAAAAGGAAATATTAAATTTTTCGGCAACGGTGGTCGGGGTTGTATATCACCGGAATCACGGTGTGTTTTTTCATATAGGTGATGGCGCAGGTGTTGCCGTTTGTGAGAATAATAAAAATTTAAGCTACATTTTGTCGCGTCCGGCAAACGGCAGATTTTCTTGTGAAACATATTTTTATACCATGAAGAATTGGGGCGAATGTTTGCGTTTTACGAAAATTGATAAATGCGAATCGCTGTTTTTGATGACGGACGGGGTAACAAATTTTGCTTTGTCAGATGATATGTGTAGTCTTAAAAAAGGATTTTTGGAACCGATAAATAAATATCTTAAAAATGAGCCGAATAAACAACGGGCATTGAGAGCTTTGTATAATACGCTTGATACAAAGCAGGCTCGCAAACTTAATTCAGACGATAAAACTTTCTTATGGGCGGGGTTATGAGTACGGAAAATACGGAACAAAATTCTCCGCAGTATAATGCTATTTTTGCAGACAGGCATGTTGAGAAAATTACATTAGGTCGGCTCTTAAATAAAGGCGGGGCGGCCGGTAAGGTTTTTGCAATTGCCGATATGCCGCGTAAAGTGGCTAAGATTTTTCATGAACGGCAAAAGAGCAATACGAATCGCTTAAAGCTTGAAGCAATGGTTATGAATAACCCGAATATTCCGAGTGTGATGGCAAACGGGGTAGAATATGTGCAGATTGCGTGGCCTGAAGCTATTTTGGAAGATGATGAGGGGTATTGTGTCGGGTATCTCATGCCGTTTATCAATACTTCTGAAGCGGTTTCTTTAGACCACCTGATGCAGGGAGCCGTGCGCGCAAAATTAGGACTTTCAGATAAGTATTCTTATCGGGTTATGGCAGCCTATAATGTAGCCTTAATGGTGGCATCTTTACACCGCTACGGTCATTATATTATTGATTTAAAACCGGCCAATGTTTCCATTTATAAAAAGACAATGACGGTGGCAATGTTTGATTGTGACGGTTTTTCCATTAAGGGAGAACAGGCTCGTTTTCCGGCAGAGTTTGTCAGTGAAGAATATATTTATCCGGAGGGAATGAACCAATCATGCGAGGAAATGGGCGAAGAGCAGGATAAATTTGCTTTGGCGGTTATTATCTTCAAATTGTTGAATAACGGTATTCACCCGTTTTCCGGCATTGTTAAGAAAAATGCGGACAGCACACTTTCCATACAAGAGCGTATAGAACAATATCATTATGCATACGGTATGTGGGCAGACAGCTATCAAAGTCCGCATCCGTACAGTATTCATACTTTTTTGCCGCAGAGCACAATGAAACTTTTTGACCGTGCGTTTGTTAAAGGGCAAAAGAGACCGACGGCGTTAGAATGGCAGTCTGAACTTGATTATTTGCTTAAGAACATAAAACAATGCAAGAAAAATCCTAATCATTCTTATTTTACCAATAAAGGGTGTGGACTGTGCGTTGCGGAAGAAAAATTTAAGGCTAATTTGAAAAATATTCAGGAAAAAAATGCCGAGCCGAAGAAAATCCGCGGTTTTGAAGTAAATAAACTTTCTAAGGAAAGCTTGAGAGAGGATAAAAAGCACCAGCGCCGCAGTGAAAAGCGAATCATGCGGGCAACGTACTTCTTCATTATGTTTTACAGCTTGATGATGACTTTTTATCCGCGCATTTGTTTATATTATCACAAGGAATTGCAGACAATCGGTATTTCTTTACAGCTGATTGTGTATATTTTATTTTTTAATTTCTTGCACTGGTTTGTGCGTAAATATCGCAGTTTTTTAGTCAGACGTTTGGGTGGTTTGATAATAAATGCTTTAATTACATATACTTATTGCTGTGTTTTGATAGCGGTAATCGTAAGTAATCATATTGATTGGGCAAGATTGTTTAATCCGTTCTAGCTAATAGTATCTTTAAGGAAACTATGAGCCTTTGAAGTTCCTACTTTTCATTTATAAAAAGAGTGATATAAATATCCTATATGTATTTTTTATGAGGATAAGCTTGTGATAAATTTAAAGAATATTGTAATTTCCGGTAAAGAGGTTTGCCCGATTATTGAGGGTGGAAAGGGTATTAACGGTTCTGACGGTAGAAGCAGCGGTCACTTTGCAAAAGAGGGCTGTGTCGGAACGATATCTTTGGTTAGTGCAGACTATTATGATGAAAACGGTCGTGTTGTTTTGGAGCGTTTTCATACGACGAAACGTTTAGACCGCCATGCAGAATTAATAGAAGGAGCCATTAAAGGCGGTATTGCTCAAGCGCAGATTGCTCATGAAATTGCCGGCAATAACGGACGTATTCATGTTAATGAGCTTTGGGAATTAGCTGATTCAGAAAAAGTTATTAACGGTGTATTAGACGGCGCAAAAGGACTTATTCATGGCGTTACCTGCGGGGCAGGTTTACCGTATAAATTAGGCGAGATTGCCTCATCTCACGGCGTTTACTACTATCCGATTGTTTCCTCTGCCCGTGCTTTTCAAATTCTTTGGAAAAGAGCATATTCCAATTACAGCGAGTTTTTAGGCGGGGTTGTTTATGAGGATCCGTGGCTTGCCGGCGGACATAACGGCTTATCTAATGCCGAGAATCCGGAACAGCCGCAAGATCCGTACAATCGTATTAAAGATTTGCGTACGGCTATGAATAATCTCGGATTGCAGGAAACACCGATTATTATCGCCGGCGGGGTATGGTGTTTAAAAGATTGGGAAAATTATTTGGATAATCCTGAAATCGGTAAGGTTGCTTTCCAATTCGGAACACGTCCGATGATTACCACAGAAAGTCCGATACCTGATGCATGGAAACAGGTTATGCTTAAGACCAAACCCGGTGATGTGGCATTGCAACTGTTCAGCCCGACAGGGTTTTATTCTTCCGCTATCAGAAATAAGTTTTTGAATCGCTTGTTTGAGCGTAAAGAGGGAGAAATTTCTTTTGCTATGGAAGCAAATGATGAGTTTGATACACCGCTTTCAATAAGTAATGTTAAAACTGTTTACATAAAAGCTGCTGATTTTGCAAAGGCTGATAATCAGCTCAAAGCAGGCTTTACGGTTATACAAGAAACGCCGGATAGTACGGTGGTCTTTTTAACACCCAGTGAGTGGGAAACCATGAAACAAGACCGTGCAAATTGTTCCGGCTGTTTATCACAGTGTCAGTTTTCAAGCTGGTCCGGCGCTAAGGGAACAACAGGAAAGATTTGTGACCCGCGTACTTATTGTATTCATAAGACATTGTTTGAAGTAGCACACAATGGTAAGCCAGAAGATAATCTTTGTTTTGCCGGGCATCAGGTTTATAAATTCGGGCAAGACCCGATGTATGCCAATGGGCATATACCGACGACGCACGAATTGATAGAAGCCATTAAAAGAGGGGCGTGATAAAATGCTGTCAAGTCGCTGAATGGAAGCCTGTCCCTAAATGCTCACGTACTTCTATGTACGCTCCGCTTTAGGGCAGGACATTCAACGATAGCACAGCATTTTATCCCACCCAATGCAAAAATCACCTTCGGGTGATTTTTCAGTTTAAGTTTTAGGGATTTGTATAGCACTTGAAATTAGAATTTTACAGCCACTTGATAACAGCAAAGCCGCCGATTAAAAGAATTAAAAAGATGATGGAAAGGAAATTTAAGTTCTTTTCAATAAAGGTTTTCATCGGGGCACCGAAACGTTTTAAGAGCCAGGCAATAATGTAAAAACGAAAACCGCGTGCGAGTATTGATGCAATTGTAAAGACAACCAAATCCAAGCGGACAACACCGCTGGCAATGGTGATGATTTTATAGGGAAACGGGGTAATACCGGCGCCAAAGACTATCCATGCCCCATATTCGTGGTAATAGTTTTCAAATTTGGTGAAACCATCCATGTAGCCGTAAAATGTGAGCAACGGTTTGGCTATCATTTCAAAACCGAAAACACCGATAGCATACCCCAGATAACCGCCTAAGATACTGGCAATTAATGCAACGCCGGCAATTTTATATGCTTGTTTCGGGGTGGCTAAAACCATCGGGATAATCATAATATCCGGTGGAATAGGGAAGAAAGAGCTCTCAATAAAAGAGATGGCAAAAAGCCAAGCCAAGGCATTTTTTCTGCCGGCTAAATCAAGAGTGTAGTCATATATTTTTCGGGTTAGGTTTCTTATTGCCATAATTTTCTCTTTTGTGAGGTTTTCTATGGCTTTTAGCTTTAGCGTAAAAATTGTTCTATTTCTTCTACATTTTGTGTGTTTTCCACATAAAATGTTTTGGGAAAAGCAAAAAGCTTTTGTGTCTTACTTAGTGCCGGCAAAAAATTGATGCAAATAACTGACGGGGTGTTCTTTTTTAAATATGTCATAGCGGCGGTTATATTATGAACTTCAAATAAAGAATAACCTTTTTCTTTAACGGAAGATGTGAAAACAGGCCGTTCATAAGGTTTTAAATTGATGTATAAAATGTGGTGATGCTTGTTGCCGGTACAATAACATTCCAAAATATTTAAGAGATCTTTTTTGGCTTCATCATGGGTTAGATAGTGGCTGACGGACGGATGATAAATCAATGCCTTCGGTGCTTCTGAAACAATGACTATCGGCGTATCGGAACGCTCAAATTTGCGTCCTAAAGATAAGATATATTCTATCGGTGTTTTGCGCTCAAAATCAAATAACAAAACATTCGGGGTTATTTCTTTGTGGTATAAGGTAAGTTGATGCAAATTGTCCGTATCAAATAAAAAATAACCTCGTTCGCTAAGTCCCTGATGATACAGCTCTTTGTTGATACGATTATTGTTGTAGATGAAAATATTGCCCATATTCTGCATTTTGCTCTCCTGTTTATTGATGGAAAACAATATAATATGCGTTGAGCGAATTTTAAGAGTTATGCTGTTTTAAAAATGCTTCATAAGTGTTTTCTAACAGCATGGCAATTGTCATCGGACCAACACCACCGGGAACGGGCGTTAAATAAGCTGCTATCTTTTCGGCATCTTTGCGGCAAACATCACCTTTTAAGCCATCTTTTGTACGATTTATGCCGACATCAATGATAATTGCTCCCGGTTTGATATATTCTTTTTTTATCATTTCCGGTTTACCGATGGCGGCGACCAATATATCTGCCGTGCGGCAAAGTTCGGCTAAGTTTTTGGTATGGGAGTGTGCAATGGTTATCGTGCAATTTTCTTTTAAAAGTAAATGGGCAGTCGGAAGCCCTACAATCTGTGAGCGACCGATGACGACTGCATTCATTCCGTCTATATTTTCATGGGTGTTTTTTATCAGACGGATAATACCTTTAGGTGTACAGGGTAGAAAGGTGTTTTCACTTTTTTGCACCATTAAACCGGTGTTGAACGGATGGAAGCCGTCAACATCTTTTATCGGGTTGATATGATTTAAAACCTTTTTCTCGTCAAAATTTTTAGGTAAGGGGAGTTGCACCAAAATACCGTTTATGTTTTCATTTTGATTAAGTTCATCTATCAACGCCAGCAGTTCTTCTTCTAAGATGGTATTTGGAAAATGATAAGTGTGTGCGGTTATTCCGACTTCGGTGCAGGCTTTTTCTTTGGATTTGACGTATATTTCACTGGCCGGGTTGTTGCCGACCATGATAACAGCAAGTTCCGGTTTTTCGTTCAGTGTGGCAATTTTTTGTTTTAAGTTTTCTCTTGTGTCACTAGCCAGTTTTTTTCCGTCAATCAATTTTGCCGTCATCGGTTTTCTCCATCTGGTTAAGCAGGTTTTCCAGCTCTTTGTTGCTTTCAACAGCTAAGAGTATTTTTTTATAGCGATCCGTTTGACCGCTGATAAGACTGAAAGAAGCTTTGCTGAGCTTTAGGCATTTACTTAAATATTTTATAAGCTCTTGGTTGGCTTTGCCTTTTTCCGGCACACTGTTAAGGCTGATTTTTAAGAAATCTTGTCCTAAGTTATCCGTGAAAACCCCATTTATGCCACACTTGGAAGCATTGGGGGTAACGCGTATTCTTAAAATATAACCGTCAGATGTTTGTTCATAAAACATTTAAGAGCAGATTATCCGTGTAAGGCGCGACAAGTTTGTTCCAAGATGTGCTGTACAACCATTAAAGCAATGATAAGTGCATAAGGAGAAATATCAAAACCTTGGATAGGTTTAATATATTCGCGCAATTTAGCATACACCGGTTCGGTTACTTTATGGAGTAAATTTAAAAATGTCTTAAACGCGGCACCACCCTGACCGATAATGTTGAAGTGCATACACCAATACAGTGCTACATTAACGATATTTAATATAAAGTAGACTTCAACAATACACTTTATAATCCAAAGCAGGGTTTCCAATATAATTTCCATCTGTTATTTCTCCTAACAAGGTTTAGCTTCTTTCAATTTCACGAGGCAGGGCTTTTTGCGGTTCTGATACGGAAAGAGTATTTTGTACCGTATGCTGTTCCTCGCGCTCGTTTTGGGTTTGCGGTAATTCTCTTAAGCGCATCATATATAATATAACTCCGCGCAAATTTTCAAGATGAGAATAACTGTCTTCCAAATCTTCATCATCATTATGAACTGAATTTAATGTTAAATTCAAGTTAAATTCGGTAAATGTCGGCAATTCTTTTAATAATTTTTGACAATACTGGCAATAAGTGCTGACTTCGTTGTGGATTTCTTTATGTTTATGCTGAATCATAGTGGTGGTATTTGAAATCATAATGCGCATTTCACGCAGGCGAGCCAATTTAAAACGCAACATATTTATTCTTTCGCGGTTGATTTCCGCATTGGTTCCTTCATAAAGAGAAAGGCAAAGCAAAATTTCGGCTTCACGATCATAGCTCATGGCAACAAAGTTATTGCGCTCAGATAAATCTTCATGTGTTATATCACCATCTGAAGTATGGCTCAGAATATCTTGTGTGGCACTTACCCAACGATAGTATTCGTTCATGGAAGATGTTTCACAACTGCTTTGTTCTATCAAGTTAGCCAGCTCGGCACTTAATGAATAAGGGATAAAGTTTTTGGCAGCGGCATCACGCTCAATAAAATCTGCCAAATTTTTTCTGACAGCGCCGATAGACAAGTCTTTTTGGTTTATTTCTACCGTATAATCTTTAGGCGCAAAAACAACTTCACGCGTTAAGATATTCAGTTCTTTGTCACTTGCGGTGGGATATTGTTTTTTTAAGTGATTATGAATAATGGTATAGTAATTTACCGGTTGCGGGGTGACATTTATTTGCTCATTATCTGAGTTATTCATTGTTTTCTCCTTTATCAAAATCATAATCTTCAAAAATAACAACGGCTTGTTCCAGCCAAATAATTCTATCTATTACCCAAGTGCTGATTTCAGAAACTTTTTCCGACTCAATACCGAGTGCGGCAGACATTTTGCCGATAAATACCCCTTCCGAATCGGAAAAGTTTTTATCTGTATAAGCTAAGGCCAGCATATATTTTATCAATTCCAGGGATAATCTTCTGGTGGTAATGGAACGGGCAATTTTGAAACAAAGCTCCGGTGTTACATTAAAAAAACGTTGCTCTAATGTTATATCCATCTTCTGAGCGATAGCTTCTATAAGCTTGATTTCTTCAGGAGAAATTCCTCCGTCCAAATTAGCAAGTGTACAAAGAATAGTTAGAAAAGCTTCCTTTTCTTCCCTGGTTGCATTGGTAATAAATGGTTTATCTGTCGGCATAGTGTTTCTCATCCTTCAAATTATTATTTAGTCATTGTGGCAAAAAAACATTAATCTTGCAATAATAAAAAAAGAAAATCGGCAGAATAAAAGATTTTGTTTGAAAAAAATAAAGTAGGATGTTATAGTCTTTGGCATTGAGGGATAAGATCAGGTTTATAAATTGAAGGGTATGACTAAAAAATATTTTATAAAAACTTTCGGTTGCCAGATGAATGTATATGATTCCAACAGAATGGCTAGCATGTTGGAAGAAATGGGGCTTTCTAAGGCACAAACACAAAGAGATGCAGATGTTGTGATTTTTAATACCTGCCATATTCGTGAGAAAGCCGCAGAGAAAGTTTTTTCCGATTTGGGACGAGAATATCAGATTAAATTAGAGCGCTTGGAAGAGGGTAAAGATACCATTATCGGGGTGACCGGTTGTGTGGTGCAGGCAGAAGATAAAGAAATTATGAAACGCGCGCCGTATGTGGATTTTGCATTAGGGCCGCTGAGATATTTTCGCTTAAAAGAAGTTGTTAATGAGATTTTTAATCAACGCGAAATGCAGTTGTTGGATACGGAATTTTCTGCTGTTTCAAAGTTTGATAAATTACCGGAAAATAAGGCAGAGGGCGCTTGTTCCTATTTGGCTATACAAGAGGGGTGCAATAATTTCTGTACCTATTGCGTGGTTCCTTATACGCGCGGGGTAGAGATGTCGCGTCCGGTTGAAGATATCTTAAAAGAAGCACGGCGCTTGGCGGATACAGGCAGTTTGGAACTTAATCTTTTAGGGCAGAACGTTAATTCATATCATGGGGAAGACGCAAACGGAAAAGAGCGCAATTTAGCGTATTTGCTTAATAAGGTGGCAGAAATTGATAAGATTAAGCGAATCCGTTATACAACATCATATCCGGCTGATGTGGATGATGATTTGATACTTTGCCACAAAAATATAGATAAGCTGATGCCGTATTTGCATTTACCGATTCAATCCGGCTCGGATGCTATCTTAAAGAAAATGAACAGACGGCATACTTCAGGAGATTATCTGAGAATTGTTGAGAAATTAAAGGAAGCTAATCCCAATATCGGAATGTCTTCGGACTTTATTGTCGGTTTTCCGGGGGAGACAGACGAGGATTTTCAGAAGACATTAGATATTGTTAATCGGGTTAAATATATTCAGGCTTTTTCTTTTAAATACAGCAAACGTCCGGGAACACCGGCGGCCGTGATGGAAAATCAGGTGGAAGAAAAGGTTAAAAAGCAAAGATTGCAGATTTTACAGGATTTATTGTTTGACTACCAAACAAAATTTAATGAGAACAGTGTCGGCAAAGTGATGTCGGTGCTATTTGAAAACAAAGGGCGCCATAAAGGGCAGCTCACGGGACGTACGCCTTATATGCAGAATTTATACGCAGAGGCGGATAATTCTTTAATCAATAAAATTGTTGAAGTACGCGTCAGCGGTGCTTCAACCAACTCTTTAAGCGGGGAGGTAATATAAAATGGCTGAAATCAGTTTTGAATTGTTTAATAATCAACTGCTAAAAGTAGTGGTTGGCGTTAATGACGAGAATATTCGTTTGATTGAGAGAATGCTTAACGTGGAAGTGTTAAGCTTCGGTAATCAGATTACAATTAAAGGGGCTGCCGGTGATGTTGAAAATGCCAAAACCGCCATAGATATTTTATACGAAAAAGCAAGTAAAGGCAGAATAGTCGGGGCAGAAGAAGTTAAGGCGGCAGTTCGTATCAGCGGCGGTAACGGTACGGCTGATGAGAAGCAGTCTTTAAGCGAAATGGTGTTAAAGACTAAAAAGCGTTATATCTATCCGCGTTCGGCAACACAAGCGGCTTATATTACCGAGATGATGAATAATGAGCTTGTATTCGGTTTAGGTCCTGCGGGTACCGGTAAAACATATTTGGCGGTGGCGCTGGCAGTTTCCATGATGTTGGAAGGTGCTGTTGATAAGATTATTTTATCACGTCCGGCGGTTGAGGCCGGTGAAAACCTGGGTTTCTTGCCGGGTGACTTAAAAGATAAGGTTGACCCGTATTTAAGACCGCTCTATGACGCATTATATGAAATGTTACCGGCTGAGCAGGTGGATAAGAAATTAGCGTTAGGCGAAATTGAAATTGCACCGCTTGCTTTTATGCGCGGTCGTACACTTTCCAATGCGTTTGTTATCTTAGATGAAGCGCAAAATACAACCCCGATGCAGATGAAAATGTTTTTAACCCGTTTGGGTGAAAATTCCCGCATGGTGGTTAACGGTGACTTGAGCCAGGTGGATTTACCGCGCGGTGTCATCTCCGGTCTGCGTGATGCGTTGGATACCTTAAAAGGTATTAAAAATATCGGTTCGGTTACATTTTCAGCCAATGATGTTGTGCGTCACGGCTTAGTTGCAAAAATTGTTAAAGCATACGAAGAAAAGAGCAAAAGGGCAGAAGATGAAAAGTAAAATAGCCTTAAATGTGTTGGTGGAAGATAACCGTTGGACGGAAAATGTTGATTTTGATGTCGTTAAGGTTGCCGAAGAATTAAAAGAGCTGGCTTTTAATTATGTGGCAGATAATGTTGAGCACGAGCTTCTTAACCAAGATAAAACATTTAATGTTAACGTGGCGTTGAGTAATGATGAAGAAGTCCATAAGCTTAATAAAGAATTTCGCAATATGGATAAACCGACAAATGTGCTTTCTTTTGCCAATATTGATGATGAAACTTTTTGGCAAGAGCTTAACGATACAAAAGAGGCAGAATTGGGGGATATCATTCTGGCGTTTGATACGTTGGTTCGCGAAGCTTTGGAAAAAGGTATCAGCGTATATGCACATTTCTGCCACCTTTTAGTGCATGGTTTCTTACATATTTTAGGGTTTGACCATCAGGAAGATAAAGAAGCCGAGGAAATGGAAGAGTTTGAAGTAGATATTTTGGCGGCTTTTTCTATTGATAACCCTTATAAAGAAACGGAAGAAGCATAAAATGATCAAAGGGGGAGGTCATAAAGGGGCAAAGCTTTTAAAGTTTATTTTGCTGTTTATTGCCGGTGCAATATCATCACTTATTTTTCCGCCTTTTGCACAAAGTTGGGCGGGCTATATCGCGCTGATAGGCTTTTTTGTTTTTCTTTTTAAGAAAGACCGTTCCTTAAAAGAAATGTTTTGGGCGACATATGTTTTCGGTTTTTCTTTTTTCGTGGTCGGTTTTTCGTGGATAAATAATGCTCTTTTAACAGACGGTGATCAATTTATTGCCTTTGTGCCGTTGGTGATGCTGGCTATCGGTTTGTTTTTCGGGCTGTTTTGGGCAATACCGGCACTTTTGACGGCTAAAGGCAATGGTATTTATGAAAAAATGCTGTTATTCTGCGGCGGCTACGTCTTTATGGAGTGGGTGCGCAGTTTTATTTTTACCGGCTTTCCGTGGAACTTGCTGGGAACGGCATTTTCTTTTCATCCGCGGATGATACAGGGGGCTTCGGTTATCGGCACATACGGGCTTTCTTTGTTGTTGTTGCTGTTGTGTTGCGGTATGGCGCTTATCGGGATAAGTATTTGGCAAAAAAAACTTTATAAGGGTAGTTTTATTTTTATCTTGTTGCCGGCGGTGTGTCTGTTTTCTTTCAGTTTTTTATATCTGCCGATTAACGAATTGGACGGGTTAAAGGTACGTCTGGTGCAACCGAATATTCCGCAGACATTTAAATGGCAACCGGCGTTGATGTATCAAAATTTCAGACAATATATTGATATGAGCCGTGTTCAGCCGTTAGATGATGTGGATATGGTGGTGTGGGGTGAAACGGCAACACCTTATATATTAGACAGAGATGAAGAACGTTTGGCAGAGATAAAAAATGCCATTCCCGAAAAAGGCTATTTAGTGACTGGTGTTTTGCGAATCGGCCATGAAAACGGCAGAGAAGTTCCTTATAACTCGCTTTTTGTTATAAATGGCGACGGAGATATTAAAGACTATTATGATAAATCTCACTTGGTGCCGTTCGGTGAGTTTTTACCGTTTCGCGATTATCTGCCGGATTTTATGGAGCCGGTGGCTTCGGTTGTGGGCGATTTGGGACGTGGTGAAAAGAATAAAAATATCACGGTTTCCGGTTTGCCGTTGATGGGCGGGGCGATATGTTATGAAAGCATTTTTCCGCATGAGGTGCTTAATCGTGTGAAAAAGCCGGAGATACTTTTGGTTTTGGCAAATGACGGGTGGTATGGTATCAGCGCCGGTCCGTATCAACATCTTGCAGCCGCGCAAATGCGCGCAGTAGAAGAAGGGATTACTGTTGTTCGCAGTGCTAACACCGGCATTAGTGCGGTTATCTTAGCAAATGGTGAAATACTGGGAGAAATCGGACTTGATGTTTCGGGGGTAACGGACGTTGTGTTGCCTAAGGATTTGAGTCAAAAAACAATTTATGGTTGCTTAGGGAATGTTATACCGTTGGGCATTTTACTTTTGATGCTTGTTTTTGTTTGGGGTGTTCGTCGTTACAGAAATAAAATATCTCGTTAAAATTGAATCTTTTAAAAAAATGTTGAATTTTAATGAAGGGTATTTTATTGTTTGGTTATTGTGATACATTTTAGGAGAACGGATATGGCACGCGGTCGGCGTAAAAGATCAGAAATTTTGGAAAGTGGGGAATCTCTTGCAGATAACGGTATCGGTCCGATTGATGCCCATGTCGGTTCAAGAATTGCCGCCAGAAGAAAATTGCTCCAACTCAGTCAAAAAGAATTGGCTGATCGTTTAGGTATTACATTTCAACAAGTGCAAAAATATGAAAAAGGTATGAACCGAATCGGTGCCGGCAGATTGTTTAGTATTGCTTCTATTTTGGGTGTTGATATTAACTACTTTTATGATGATGTTGATAATAGTGCCTATACGCAGTTACTTGAAAAAAATAACAGTTACGGCTTTTTAAGAGAAGACGATATTGAACAACAGTTTGATTCTATGAACGGCGCAGAGGCAACAATGTTGCTCAAGGCTTTTTATTCCTTACCGCCTAAGGCACGCACTTCGCTTTTGGTTATGTTAACCAGCCTGCGTGAAAGAGAAGAGAATTCTCAAGATGCTCAATAAAAATATTATTCCCGATACGCCGAAATTTTTCGGGCGCAGAAAAGGTCGTGTCGTTCGTAAAGCGAAAAGCTTTTTGTTGGAAAAAATGTTGCCGCAGCTAAAGGTGGCTGAAAGGCAAGATTTTTGTGCGGCTGATTTGTTTGATGAGCCTAAAAAAGAAATCTGTTTGGAAATCGGTTTCGGTGACGGTCAACACCTTTATGGGCAGGCAAAAAATAATCCGCAAAACGGCTATATCGGGGTAGAGGTTTTTCAGAACGGGGTGGCTAATCTTTTAACCCTCATCAGCGGTATCAAAGAGGGGGATAATTTGCCGGAAGAAATTGATGCCAAAAGTTATGCGGTTAATAACATTCGGGTTTATGATGATGATGTGCGCTTGTTGTTCTCTAAAATGCCGGATAATTTTTTTGATAAAATATATTTGCTGTTTCCGGACCCGTGGCCGAAGAAAAAGCATGCCGGCAGGCGGTTTGTTAACCCTGCTAATCTAAAAGAATTGGCGCGTGTCATCAAAAAAGGCGGCTTGTTTCGGGTAGCAACCGACCATCCGATTTATAAGCGCCATGTTTTACGCACCATGCATGAATGTAAAGATTTTGTTTGGACGGCTAAATGCGGGAACGATTGGCGTTATGAGCCGAAAGATTGGGTGAAGACGAAGTATCAGCAAAAGGCTATAAGAGAAGGTCGTCGCCCGGTGTGGTTCGATTTTATGAGGGTGTGCTAAAACACCATCATGATTGTGTCAGCGCTCGCTTATGTACCTTACGTTTGTACACCGCGCTCGCGGTGCCACTTCCAGCATGGTATTTTATCCCACCCATTGCAAAAAACGTTCTTGTCAGAACGTTTTTTAGTTTAAACATAGTAATCGTGTGCCTCGGTGGACTTCCCGTACAGAGAGACTTTAAACGTCATGCCCTGAACGAGTGCAACGAGTGAGGTTAGGCATCTTCAATATTGTAATTGGCAGTATTTTATCCCCTCAATCCCCTTATCCGTAAGGGGAAGAGCAATAAGGAAGATACCTTATCAATCGGACTTGCGCCGATTGAGGTATGACAATTAAAGAGATACTGAGACAAGTTCGGTATGACGGTGTTGGCAACACTTTTCCAAATCCATGGCAAAAATCGCTCTTTTGAGCGATTTTTAGGTTTAAATTGCATAATGTTTTTTGCTTTAAAAGGTGGTGGAAAAGTAGCACTTTTTAAAGGTAAAATTAAAATTTATGTATTAAGTTAGTTGACAATTCGGACAAGTATCTGCTAAAAAGCAGTGCTTTTCTTTGTGTTTAATAAATTTAAGGAAATAAAAATGGTATCATTAGCAGAAAAAATGGCATCAAGTATGGACTCTTCCGTGTTTAGCAAAGCAACGGATTTGCATAAGCGTTTGCTTTTTACCCTGATGGCATTGATTGTTTTTAGACTTGGAACTTTTATTCCGTTGCCGGGTATTGATTCACGTGTATTGGCAGAAATTTTTGCCAGACATTCAAGCGGTATTTTGGGAATGTTTAATATGTTTTCCGGTGGTGCGTTGGAACGTATGACAATTTTTGCATTAAACATTATGCCGTACATTTCAGCCTCTATTATTTTACAGCTCGGACAATCTATCGTTCCGTCGTTGGCTGCCTTAAAGAAAGAGGGCGAGGCCGGACATCGTAAAATGATGCATTATACCAAGTTGTTAACGGTTTTGATTACCATTGTTCAAGGTTATGGTATCGCTGTCGGCTTGATGAGCCTTTCTAACGGAGATGGTTCAAGCGCCGTGGTTATTGCACCATATACCTTTATTTTCTCAACGATTATTTCTTTAACCGGCGGTACAATGTTTATCGTTTGGCTAGGCGAACAGATTACCTCACGAGGTGTCGGTAACGGTTCTTCCTTAATCATTACGGTTGGTATTATTGCCAATATCCCGTCTGCTATCGCACAGACTTTGGAATTAGGTCGTATCGGTTCTATGTCTCCGTTGGTTATCTTGGGCTTATTTATTATGAGTATCGTTTTGGTATTCATTATCTTAAAGGTTGAAATGGCTCAAAGAAAGATTTTGGTTCAATATCCTAAGCGTCAAGTCGGTTTGAAGATGACTTCTGCCGAGAGTTCTCACTTACCGCTTAAGGTTAACCCGACAGGTGTTATTCCGCCGATTTTTGCCAGCGCTTTGTTGTTGTTGCCGATTACCATTGCCAACATTTGGTCAAACAACGGTCCAGAATGGGTACAAACTATGAGCCGTTACTTAAATCATGGTCAGCCTTTGTATCTGTTGCTTTATGCCGCTTTGATTATCTTCTTTGCTTTCTTCTATACTGCAGTTGTGGTTAATCCGGAAGAAACCGCAGAGAATTTGAAAAAACATGGCGGATTTATTGCCGGTATCAGACCGGGTAAAAACACAGCCGAATATTTGGACTACGTTGTGACACGTTTAACAGTGCTCGGTGCTTTTTACTTAGCTGCTTTGTGTATCTTGCCGGAAATTTTGATTGCTAAGCTTTCTGTACCGTTTGTTTTAGGTGGTACGACACTTCTCATCGTGGTTCAGGTTACTTTGGACTTTATCACACAAGTTCAGTCACACCTGTTTGCATACCAGTATGAGGGGCTGCTTAAAAAGGCCGCACTCGTTAAGAAAAAGAAATAAAAAGGAAAATTTGAGCGTCTAATCGTAAATGGAAGCCTGTTGGCAAAAATTCATTTACTACTTTGTAAACTAAAATTTTTGCCACAGGACATTTACTTCTATTCGTCTCAAATTTTCTCTTTTTATTTGTGGTAAAAATTAAATTATGGCACTATCCAAACCCATTGCAAAAAGCACTTCTTCGGAAGTGCTTTTTTGATAATTGTTTTAGGATAGGGGATGGGTTTGGTTTTTATCATTGATAATGCAAATTTCTATATGCTTATGATAATGTTCAAGCAGGCTACAAATGGTGTGCCAATGTGGCTTTCCATGAGCAATTTCTGCTTCATCAATATCTTTGATGGAAAGTCCCGTGCGGCGACTAAGCATTTGTAACGTATGATTATGGTTGCATCTTTCCTCGTGGAGAAGTCTGCCAATTAGCTTATCAATGTATAAGCCGCAAGCTTGTCCTTTTTGTGGTTGGATAATGAAATGATTTTTATTTTTCTGTGTCATGTGTAACTCCTGTCTTAATAAAACAAAAGGCGCCTTAAAAAGCGCCAGGGAGTTAGAAAATCACACACATATGACTCTTTTAGCCTTCAAATATACGCTAAAAGCTCCCTGACATCAGGGATTATTATGTGTGAGAGCCTTCTAAAGCCCTGCTTATATCTCTATAAGCAAGGTGAGTATAGCTTTACATTATTAACAAATCATAAAAAAAGAATTATTTTCTGTTTCGGGCAATTAAAAAGGTTAGTAATGTTCTTTGTGCTAACCGTTTCATTTAAAATGTGATTTTTTTTTCATTTTTTTTAAAAGAATTATTGACTCTATGAAAATATGCCCTATAATCCGCATTAATTTTGAAAAGTGGTGATCAACTTTTTGAATGGTTTAATATATAGAAAAATGGAGATTTAATTTGGCTCGTATAGCTGGTGTAAATATTCCGAGTGCCAAGAAATTAGAGATTGCGCTAACCTCTATCTATGGAATCGGGAGAGAAACCGCACAGGTTATCTGTGCAAAAGCGGGCGTTGCCGGTGAACGTCGTGTACACGAATTGTCCGACGAAGATATCGCTAAGGTTCGTGAGATTATTGATAAGGACTACCTCGTTGAAGGTGAGCTCCGTCGTGAAGTCGGCGTTAATATCAAACGCTTGATGGATTTGGGCTGTTACAGAGGTCTGCGTCATCGTAAAGGTTTGCCTGTTCGTGGACAGAGCACTAAACAAAATGCACGTACCCGTAAAGGTAAGCGCAAAACTGTTGCTAATAAGAAGAAGTAAGGTGAGGTAGCGATGGCAAAAACAGTTATTAAGAAAAAAGAAAAGAAGAACATCACCTCCGGTGTTGCTCATGTCAATTCCACATTTAATAATACCAGAGTAACAATTTCTGATGCTCAAGGCAATACAGTTGCTTGGTCTACTGCCGGTGCACAAGGTTTTAAGGGTTCCAGAAAATCTACCCCTTATGCTGCACAGGTTGCCGCTGAAGAAGCCGGTAAAAAAGCTCAGGAAAATGGTATGAAAACTTTGGAAGTAGAAGTTAAAGGTCCGGGTTCTGGTCGCGAATCCGCAATCAGAGCATTGCAAGTTATCGGTTTTACGATTACTTCCATCCGTGATGTAACTCCTATTCCGCATAACGGCTGCCGTTTAAGAAAACGCCGCAGAGTTTAATTTTTTAGGTTTAAAGTAGAGGAAAGAATCCCTTTCCTCTGCTGTTTTAGTGTTGCGTATAAACTATTTAAGAGGGTATTCCGGTGATTCAGAAGAATTGGCAAGAACTTATAAAACCAACTAATTTGGAGGTTGTTCCTGGCGAAGGCAAGAACGTAGCTAAAATAGTTGTAGAACCTTTGGAAAGAGGTTTTGGTTTAACTTTAGGTAACGCGCTACGGCGTGTTTTGCTGTCTTCTCTTCAGGGCGGTGCTGTTACTTCCGTTAAAATTGACGGTGTATTGCACGAGTTTTCTGTTGTAGAAGGTATGCGTGAAGATGTTACAGACGTTATCTTAAATATTAAAGGCTTAGCGGTTGCCGTTCATTCTGAAGGGCAGAAAGTTATGCGCTTAAAGGCAGAAGGTCCGGCTGTTGTTACGGCTGCTATGATTGAAACCGGTCATGATGTTGAAATTATGAACCCGGATCATGTTATCTGCACATTAGATGCCGGTGCAAAAATTGCTATGGATATGACTGTCGGTACAGGTAAAGGTTATGTTCCGGCTGTTCAAAACAAAACTGCTGATGCGCCTATCGGTGTAATCGCAGTTGATGCAATCTATTCTCCGGTAAGAAAAGTTTCTTATAAGGTTGATAAGACTCGTGTTGGTCAAAACACAGATTATGATAAATTGACAATGGTTGTTGAAACAAACGGTGTGTTAACACCGGAAGATGCCGTTGCTTTATCTGCTCGTATCTTGCAAGACCAGTTGAAGCCGTTCATTAACTTTGATGAACCGGAAAATGATGTTGAAGATATTAAAGAAGAACTGCCGTTTGACAGAAATCTTCTGCGCAAGGTTGATGAACTTGAACTTTCCGTTCGTTCTGCTAACTGCTTGAAGAATGACAACATTGTTTATATCGGTGATTTGGTACAAAAGACCGAGGCTGAAATGTTGAGAACGCCTAACTTTGGTCGTAAATCTTTGAACGAAATCAAGGAAGTACTTTCCAAGATGGGTATTCACTTAGGTATGGAAACCCCGGGTTGGCCGCCTGAGAATATTGAAGAATTGATTAAGAAGTGTGACGAACATTTTTAAGGTTTGAGAGAATTCTAAAATATTGCAAAAGGAATCGTGAAAGCGGTTCCTTTTTTGTTTGGCGAATCGGGTAGCAAAATATAATTGACAAAATTTTAAAAATAGCGCATACTCGTTCCCAATGTATGAGATTATTATATCAATTAAAAATAAATTTTTATCATGGAAGAGAGAATGAAAGAGACCTTTAATCCGGTGTATAACAGCGCGGAGCAGGTCAAAAAGTGTGTGGGGTTTATGCTCGGTGAACCCATCAAAGAGGCGAGAATCGCTCTCGTTATCGGGCATAACGGTATGAACTTCGTTTCTTCAACGGACTGGCGATTAACAACCGAGAGCGGTATCAAGAGAATTTTACCGTTTTCCATGCGCCCGCAGTATCCAAACTTCTTGGAGTGTGTGGCGGGTGTTGCGTATTCCGGTCAGCAGGGACAGTTTACCGTTTTGCCGGACAGGCGGGAGAACTTTCGCACAGTGGTTATAGTCGATGGCAAACCGTATTCGTTTAATGCGGGGGAGGCTCTTAAGATTTATATTGAGCCGGATTGCCAGAAATTCATTGCCACAGATTGTGCGGTGATGTATCAGGAAACCCAGCTGACACGTGTCTATCGGGTAATAACCAACGAAGATACACTCTACGGTAGATTTGACGAGAATGGGCGTATTTGCCAGGTTTAAGAACAAAGCAGTCGGTGTAAAAACCGGCTGTTTTTGTTTTTAAATGATAATATCTGCCGTGATGAGCGGAATAATTGTTTTTAGGGCAGATAGAGGTAATTCTACCTGATGGCCGACGGCACCGGCAGAAAAGAAAATTGTGGGGAAATTTTCCGCGGATATATGGGCAACGGTTTTAAATTGTTTTTTCATGCCAATCGGCGAACAACCGCCGTGTACATAGCCGGTTAAAGGCAGTAAATCTTTTTGTTTGAGCATTTCTATATATTTTTCATTAACGGCAAGGGCGGCTTTTTTTAAATCCAATTCTTCAGCAACCGGTACCATAAACACATAGTGATTTCCGGTTTTGCCGGTGGTGACTAAAGTCTTAAAAACTTGTGCCGGATTTTCGCCCAAGATGGTCGCGATATCCATGCCAGTGGTGGAACTATCCGCAGAGAAAACATAGTCCTTGTAGGTAATTTTATGCTTATCTAAAATGCGCATGGCATTGGTTTTTAAGTTTGCAGACATCAGCTATTGTCCTTTGGTAAGTATGGTTTGATTTCTTCTAATATAGTTTTTTGTGTAAAGATTATGCCGTTAATACCTAATTTTCGGGCGGCGGTAATGTTTTTTTCTTTGTCGTCAATAAAGAGGATTTGTTCATAAGGTGCTTGAAGTTTATCGGCTAAGGTCTGATATATTTCTGTATCCGGTTTTAAGAGACCTAATTTATAAGATGTAAAGGCGTATTTTTGGGGTACAAGATTGATTTTTGTATCATGGAGTAATGGTAAAGCATTAGAAAGAATACCTATCTTAATACCGGATTTTTTTAGCTTTCGGATGGCAATTACGGTTTCATCAAAAGCTTTTCCGCAACCGGTGTGCAATTTTTGATTTATTGTTGGTAAAACAGTTTTATTGTATGGAATATGGCAGAAAACACACAATCCTTTGGCAAACTCTTCGTTTGTAATTTCGCCTTTCATGTAGGGGTTATAGTCATAATCAAAAGCGGAATGCTTGTTATGAAAAAAATCAGGTTCAGTAGTGTTTTTTTCAAGCCAATCATTTAATGGTCTTAAACTAAAAGGATAAATTGTTTGTCCGACATCAAAAATAGCGAATTTTATCATGATAACCTTTTAACAGATATTTTCTTTTAAGGAATATTAAGGAAATTTTTGTTATGTTGCAAGCAAATAGTTTTAGGAGAAGTGTTTTGGAAAAGCTGATTATTTGGGATTTTGACGGGGTTGTTGCCGATACAGAAAAACTATGGCTGGAGATGGAATTAGATGTGTTTAATCGCCATCTTGGTCTTAATTGGGATTTTGATACCATTAACCATTATCTGGCAGGACAGGCTTTTAGTCGGCAATTAGAAGTTTTGGCCGGTTTAGGCATTTTTCCGACAATAGAAACTATGCAGGAAATCGGGGTTAGATGTTATCAGTTAATAGATGAGGGATTTGACCGCACAGACGGAATAGATGAGGTCTTAAAACTTAAAGGTTATAAGCATGCCATGGGAACAGGAGGGGATTTTAAGGAAACGCTCGCGAAGATAAAAGCAGTCGGTTTGGAGAAGGTCTTTACAGCGGATAATTTGGTTACAATTGATTTTGTTAAGCATGGTAAACCGGCACCGGATACATTTTTATTGGCGGCAAAAATAATGGGGTTTGAACCGAAAGATTGCATTGTTATTGAAGACTCTATTGCCGGATTAAAAGCAGGACTTGCTGCAGGTATGGAAACAATTTGTTTTGCCGGTTCTGAAATGTACAAAAACAATAAAGAACATTTAGCGCTTGTTAAAGAGCTGGGTATTGAGCATACATTTAAGAGTATGTATGAATTAGGGGACTATCTTAAAAGAAAGTAGCTTACAAGATATTTTGGTTAATGGAATTGAGCAAGGCAATATCAGTCAGCTTTTTCTCAAGCTCATTTGTATCTTCACGCTGTTTGTCTCTTTGTAGGTTGCGGATAACATCTTGGTAGCGGATGGCTGTATTGGTGATATCTTTGAATTTTTCCACATCAGCGGCTTCTAAGGCGTTCCATATTTTTTTGATATTGGTTTCAGCACCTTTACCGAGCTCATCAAAGCTTTCCGGTATTTTGCCGAGCATTTTTAAGAAGTAAGATTTATTCAAATATTCTTTTTCATTGGTAGCAAAAGCGGTTACACCGTCAAAAGGCGTGTAATTTTCTACAATATAATTCTCCACAAGTAATTTTAAGGAGTGATTATATTGCCCTTTTTCATTGGCAACAGATATCGGGTTTAATTTGGTGTTTTCGGGGTTAAGTTGCGACATAATGGTTGCGTTTTCATCCAACCAATGAATTTCATTCATCAGATAAAAATTGCTCTGGTGAATAGCGCTTTTATGGATGTTTTCGCAAAGTTTTAATTTTTCTTCACGGCGCTTGGCTAAAGCTACTAAATCTGCTTTGCTCTTAGGGTTATTTTTGGCTCCCTTTTCTTTTACGTTTTTAAGCAAGCTTTTATATTTGGAATCCAGAATACGAAAATCTTCGTAAACGCGGTGTGAACGGATATGTGCGTAGAACATATTTCTTTGTTTGAATTGAAATTCCACATAGAAAGAACGGTTGCTTCCCGGTAAGGTAATGCAGGCGGTACGCTTAATATCAAAATAACTGCGCTTGTTTTCGCTTAATTTTTGTTTATATTGATTGCGTTCATCTTTTTCAAATTTGATATAGGAAGGAAACTTTTCTTCCAGGCTTTCCATCAAATGTTGTAAATGTCCGGGGTATTTTGCTAAAATGGAAAGGCGATAAATATCTTTCGGTAACACTTCGTCTTTGATAACGTCAGTTAAAGAAGAATCAAAATTTTCCGGAAGGTTGTCTTTTTGTAATAACGGGCGGTTGACGATTGGATTTATTCTTATATTTTTATCTTTCGCGGAAACATTGAAAAACGGCAGTTCCGGTTCTTCCTCAAAGGTATTAAGGCCGTGGTCTTGAGGAAGTTTTTTCTTTGATAATTCTTCATGTTCTCTTATGCGTTCGGTTAAGATTTTTTCCAAAGTTCGTTTGGCACTTTTAATCGGTGGGAACATAACGTACACCTTGCCATATTCTTGATGGATATACAACAGAGCAGAAGTTGAACAAGGTGCAACGACTTTCATATTGTAGCTGATGCGGCGACCATCTTTGTCTGTTTCTATAACACCGGTTTCTAAGTCAATGTTAAAAACATTTTTCGGATACCCCGGCATATAACGCTGTGAGAAAGCTTGCACAAAAGCATTATAGATCAAACGATATTTTTCCATCGTGTCAGTATAATATTCCAGCAGATGTTCTTTTTCCTGCTTATTTAAGAGGGAATTTTCCGCAAGCTTTTCTTCCAAATATTGACGGTTTTCTTCGTCTTCATTTGCCTGCGCTTTATAGATGTCTTCCGTACTGTAATCAACGAGTTGCTTTAGAGTGTACATTTATGATTCTCCAGATTTACACATATACTGTAATCTAGCATATTTTTTTATCTTCAGCAATAGTTTTTTTGTTATTTTTTGTCAGAGTTTACCATATCCCAAACATCCGTCATACGGGCAAAAAATGTGCCGGTATCTTTGAAATAACGACTCTTTAAATCATTTTCCTGATGGATGTCTTTGATTTCGGGGGCGCCATTGTACATACTTAAATACATACTGCCACAAACAAGGCAGACAATCAACCACAAAAGTTTTTTGCCTAAAACAAAGAACAGCAGGGCAAAAAAGGTAATGCAACCGAGAGCTAAATAGGTTGAATAAATGGTGCTTGAAACTTCTTTGGTTAATTCCAAATCTTCCATGAAAAAGAGACCGACAACAGCGACGGCTAAAAATTTCAGTAAGAATAAACCAACGGTCAGCATAATAAACATGTCTTATCTCCTTTAATTATTATGCCTTATTTCGGAGGCAAAATCAAGCTTTTTTTAGGCGCTTTTTTTAGTGGTCAGCAATTCTTTGATGCCATCTACGGAACTTAATACGGCACTTGCTTCATAGGGCATATAAACAATCTTATTATCTTTGCCGGAAGTGATGTCTTTCATGGTATCCAAATACTTCATGGCAATCAGATATTTATCGGCCTGACCTTTGGATGAGAGGGCTTCAATGATGCGATTAATCGCTTCTTTTTCGGCTTCCGCTTCTACCATACGAGCTTGGGCAATACCTTCGGCTTTTAAGATGGCCGCTTCTTTTTCACCTTCGGCTTGACGAATGGCAGCTTCCTTCTCACCTTCGGCAATACGAATAGCTGATTCTTTCTGACCTTCCGCTTCATAAATCATAGCACGTTTTTCACGTTCGGCTTTCATCTGCTTATCCATAGCGGCCTGGATATCCGAAGGCGGGGTGATATCTTGCAATTCTATGCGGTTTACCTTAACCCCCCATTTATCGGAAGCGCTGTCTATTGTTTCGCGCAGTTCGGTATTGATTTTATCACGTGAAGTTAAGGTTTCCTGTAATTCCAATTTACCGATAAGTTGGCGCAAAGTGGTTTGGGTTAATTTCTCTATAGCTTCGTATAAATTTTCTACGCCGTAAACCGATTTTTCCGGATTAAAAATTTGAAAATATAATACGGCATTGATGGATATGGAAACGTTATCTTTGGTGATCACACTTTGACGCGGAAAGTCAATAACGGTTTCGCGCAAATCTATGCGGTTAGTCTTTTGCATGTAGGAATTTGATGTGCCGTCACGATAATTGACTGTTACTTTGCGAGATATGTTTTTGGGGGCATCAATAAAGGGGATGATAAAATTTAAGCCGGCGGAAAGTGTTTCTTTGTATTTACCTAATCTTTGGATAATAACAACTTCCTGCTGTTCAACAATAATGCAGCCTTTTACAACGAAGTATAAAGTGACAACAACTAATAAAACGAGAAGCGTAGACATTATTTCTTTCCTTTCTTGGCTATTTTTTCAACATATAAAGTTAAATCATCATGGCGAATAATTTTTACCTTTTCGCCTTTTGCTATTTCCGGAGCATCTTCCGTTTCCGTACGAGCTTCCCAATCTTCATCATAAATCTTGGCACGACCGGAAAAGGCGCTGATGTTGGTAATGGCAGTTGCCTGTTTGCCGATATAGGGGGATTCAAAAGATTTTTCTGCCGTCTTATTCGGGTTGATGTTAAACAACGGGCGTAAGAACAGCAAAAACAGTATGGATAAGATGACAAATATCGGTATCAAAACATTTAAGCTATGGATGAAGAAACCGAGTATGCCGCAGATGGCGGCAGCTAAGGCGAAGTTTAAGAAAAGCATTGTCGGGTTATAAATTTCTATCATGAAGAAAATTAAAGCGACAATCATAAAACAGATGAATATTGCCATGGAATAATTCCCCCTAAAATTAACAAACTTTGCCTTATTTTAAAAGGAATTATTTTAAATTTAGTTAAAGCACAAAGCTTATTTCGGTGACAAACCTCTCTTATATATTTTATAGAGCAAGAAAGCAAATATGCTCATATAAAAAGCACCGAAGATTGAGAAAGCTGCAGAAAAACCTAAACCGGCAACATCTGATGACGGGGCGACAACAAACTTGAAGCATATTAAAGATAAACCGGAAATTGTTTGTTGCAACATGTTGTTAACTGACGAGATTGTGGCACGTGTTTCTTCTAAGGCAAAGTTATGAATGTTGTTGATGTTGGCAATAGCGAAAGCTAATTGGAAACCGATACCGATACAAACAAAAAACAGACTTAAACATGCCACATACGGTAGCTTGAAGTAGAAACTTAAAATCATGCAGGCGAAAGAATACATGCATAAAAATGTGGTAATGACGAGTAAGCGGTTGAAGCCAAAAAAGTTTTTCAGTTTATTGACGTAAAATGAGAAACCGGCACGTAAAGCATGGTTCATAACCGCAACAACACTAAACATTAGAATCGGTGCGGCAGACATTTTTAACAACGGTTGAAAACACCAGCAAAATAAAGAAGTTGTGGAGAATAAAAGTGCCGAATATATGATGTAGATGTTGATGTTGTTGTTTTTTAAAGTGGCGATGGCGGTGTCTTTTATTTCTACAAATTTTTCTTTTAAGGTTATGGCATGCGGTCTGGCAGACGGCGGGTTAGGCAAGGTCGTTAAAAGAATAATGCTGATTAGGGTTAAACAAAACTCTAAGGAAAGCAAAACAACGGTGCCGTAATATTTGTATAAAACAGCACTGAATATGGCAGCAAACATAGCACCGGATGACATGGCAAAATTGGTGCGTCCGCACTCCTTTAACATACGTTTCGTCTTGTTTTCGTTTTTCAAATAATCGTAAATGTAACTGTCATAAACGCCGGATAAAAATGCACGGGAAAGCGCATTAAAAAGTTCACCTAAAAGAATGATGTAAACACCGGAAAATGATAACCACAAACCGGCTCTTAAAAAGAAACATAAAAAGGCTAAAACCAAAACTTTTTTCTTTGAGATAACGTCTGCAACATAACCGCAGGGAATTTCAAATGCAATTCCGGTTAATTGGAATATACCTTGAAATAAAACAAAATCTGCAGCAGTTAAACCGTTTTGTTGATAGAATAAAAGCAGTACCGGTGCGAGGTAAAGTTGAGAGCGTAAAAAGCAGGCAATGTCTAGTCTTTTTAAGGGATTAAAATGTTTCATCAAGAGACCTTTTTGTTTGGTTAAATCTTACTTATATTATATGCGTACAGCTTAATATTAAGTAAAGAATTTGAGGCTTAAAAAAATAAAAAAACCTCCGCAAATGAGGGAGGTTCTTTTATACTTCAATTAAGCTAAAATTACTTCTTAGATTTAGAAGATTTTGCTTTAGAAGAAGAACTTTTCTTAGAAGAAGTTTTCTTAGAAGAAGTCTTGCAGCAAGAAGTTGCTTTGCAGCCATAGATTTGCTCAATAGCCATGTTCCAGAATTTTTCATCCTGACCGAACGGGCAACCAGCATTTTGCCAATTGTAATAAGCAGCTTCTCTAATTAAATTTTCATTGAATGTCATTTCAAATCTCCAAATAATTTTGTTGTTGAACGAGTGTTAGTATAAAACGTTTTTTTATTTTGTAAATACGAAAGTTTTAAATTTCGCTTTTTGGGGTTTGTTATATTTAAAATAGTTTAAAAAAAAATTAAAAAAAGAGGGGGTAAAAAATTTTTTTTCCACGCAAAAATGATTTGCAGAATTTTGTAAAAAACAGTTATTTTTAAATAGTTTAAATCAGCTGAAAATATTGGCGTAAGTCGTATCTTGTTGTGAGAATTTTAAGGGATGTTTTTTTTCATTTTTTGCGGTGTTTTTTTGATGTAAAAAATGATGAAAAAAAATACGAAAAAAAATTGTGCAAAAAAAAAGTATTTTTTTATTTTTTCTCGTAAAAAAAATTCAAAAAAAAGAAAAAATCGGCTTAACTTTTTTAAAAAATGTTTTAAATCAGAGCCCTTTGTTTTTAAAAGAAAATTCTTATGTTAAGGACGAATTTTTTTTGACAATTTTCTTGCATTTTTTTTGTTTTGCTTTATACATAATATGTTACTTATTTTTTAGTTTTATTTTGGAGTTATATCGTTATGACCAACACAGTGAAAAATTCAACTGTTGCAAATCAACAAAACGGGCAGGAATTTACCATATTAGGCCCGACGGGAGGAAATATGAAAAATCTGCTTTCAAAAAATGAAATGGAATGCATTATTAACGGCGATTATGAAAATGTTATGGCTGTGTTGGGCATTCATCGCGACAAGGGGAGTAAGGAAGTTTATATTCGTGCATATAAACCGCATACGGAAAGTATTGAATTGCTTAGAGGAGACGGCACATCTTTGGGGATGATGACTAAACTTGACGGACGCGGTTTTTATCAAATCAATTTGGGTGTTTTTAATACCGATAATTTTAAGCATAAATTTAAGATTACAAATGACCAAGGTCATACTTATGAAGAGGAAGATATTTATTCTTTCCCATCTATTTTGGGTGATATAGACGAGTACCTTTTTGCAGAAGGAAATCATTTAGATTTGTATAAAAAACTCGGCGCACACGTTATGGAAATTAACGGGGTTAAAGGTGTCGGTTTTTCTGTGTGGGCACCTAATGCAAAACGTGTTTCCGTTGTCGGCGGTTTTAATAATTGGGATGGTCGTGTCAACGTTATGCGCAAACATTATAACTGTGGTGTGTGGGATATTTTTATTCCTAATATCGGCGAAGGTGAACTCTATAAGTATGAAATAAAAACGCATGAAGGATACATCTTAACGAAGAGTGATCCGATGGCGTTTTATTCGGAAGTTCGCCCAAAAACAGCATCTATTGTTTATGACTTAAATCACTATACATGGAATGATAATGACTGGATGCAATATCGTGCTTCGTATAACAGTTTTGACAGACCGATGAGTATCTATGAAGTACATGCCGGTTCTTGGCGCAGAAAAGGTAAAGACGGATGTGAATTTTTGACTTATCGCGAGTTAGCGGATACGTTGGTTCCATACGTTATGAATATGGGATTTACTCACGTTGAATTTTTACCGTTATGCGAACATCCGTTAGATGCATCTTGGGGCTATCAGGTAACAGGGCTTTTTGCTCCGACATCTCGTTTCGGTACACCGGATGATTTTCGTTATATGATTGATAAATTTCACCAGGCTAATATCGGGGTGATTATGGATTGGGTTCCGGCGCACTTCCCGAAAGACGGTCACGGGTTGGTTGAATTTGACGGTACGCATTTGTATGAGCATGCAGACCCGCGTAAAGGCGAGCATAAAGACTGGGGTACAAAAATTTATAACTACGGGCGTACCGAGGTTAGCAATGTTTTATGTTGCAGTGCTTTGTACTGGCTTAAAGAATATCATATTGACGGCTTAAGAGTTGATGCGGTTGCCTCTATGCTCTATTTGGATTATTCGCGTAAGAACGGCGAGTGGATACCGAACATTTACGGCGGTAATGAAAATTTGGAGGCAATCGCCTTTTTACGTAAGATGAATGAACTTTGCTACGGTACATGTCCGGGAACATTAACTTGTGCAGAAGAATCTACGGCGTGGCCGATGGTATCTCGTCCGACTTCCATGGGTGGTTTGGGCTTCGGCTATAAGTGGAATATGGGTTGGATGAATGATACCTTAACCTATATCAGCAAAGATGCGGTTTATCGTAAATACGAACATGGTAAATTAACTTTCGGTTTGCTGTATGCCTTTAATGAAAATTTCATTTTGCCGATTTCACATGATGAGGTTGTTCACGGTAAAGGTTCCATGCTTTCCAAAATGCCGGGTGATGAGTGGCAAAAGTTTGCAAACTTGCGTGCATACTATGGCTTTATGTGGACACATCCGGGTAAAAAACTTTTGTTTATGGGTTGCGAATTCGGACAAGATTGGGAGTGGAATTCTTCTGAAAGTTTGAGATGGCATTTGTTGCAATATCCGATGTATAAAGGTGCACAAAATTGTGTCAGAGATTTGAACCTGATGTACAGAGGTAATTCTTGTTTCTATGAAGAAGATTTTGACTATAAAGGTTTTGAGTGGATTGACCATGCCAATGCAGATGACAGCGTTATTTCTTATATTCGCCGCGGACATGATTACAATAATTATATGATTGTGGTTTGTAACTTTACACCGGTGGTCAGACATGATTTTAAGCTCGGCGTGCCTGATAGCGGTGCATACCAAGAAATTTTTAACAGTGATGATAAAAATTATTGGGGAAGCGGTGTTAAAAATGAGGGTGAACTTTATGCCAATGATGAAAGTATTTGCGGTCGTCCGCATTCCATAACGCTGACTTTGCCGCCACTTTCAACGATTGTGCTGAAACACATCAGATACTAATTTTTATTGAAGGGGTTATATATGCCGGATATTAAAGTTTGGGACGGAAGAGCGTATCCGCTGGGAGCAACACCTGATGAATGGGGCGTTAATTTTGCGCTGTTTTCGGCAGGTGCGTTACGAGTGGAATTATGTCTGTTTGATAAAATGGGTATTAAAGAAACTGCTCGTTTTGAAATGGCTGTCCGTGAAAATAATATCTGGCATATTTATCTTGAAGGCGTAAAACCAGGACAAGCGTACGGATATCGTGTTTACGGTCCGTATGATCCGGCAAAAGGAAAAAGATTTAACCCGAATAAATTACTGTTAGACCCATATGCCAAAAAAACTGTCGGCAGGCTTATTCGTCATAAAGCTTTATACGGTTATGATGTGGATAGTCCCGATAAAGACTTATCTTTTTCAACACTGGACAGTGCGCCTTATGTGCCGAAGTCAGTGGTTGTCGGCGATAGTGATTTTGATTGGGGTAATGATGTACCGCCACAAGTTGATGCCTCTAAGACAGTTTTTTATGAGTTGCACGTTAAAGGCTTTACGAAGTTGCACCCGAAAGTTGAAGATGCAAAACGCGGTAAGTTTGTCGGCTTGGCAACGCATAGTATAGTCGGTTACCTAAAGTGGCTCGGTGTTACTTCGGTTGAGTTAATGCCGGTTAATGCGTTTATGTCGGATCGGCGCGAGGGAATACGCAAAAACTATTGGGGGTATGAAACTTTAAGTTTCTTTGCTTTTGAACCGAGCTATCTTATCGGCGATAATCCGGATGACTTCAAGGCTATGGTTAAACGGTTTCATGAGAGCGGTTTGGAGGTTATTTTGGATATGGTTTATAACCATACCCTAGAGGGTAATCATTTAGGACCGACACTTTGCTACCGCGGTATTGATAATGAAAGTTATTATACATTAGACGGAACGAATAAGCGATATTACTATGACAGCACCGGTTGCGGTGCATCGTTTAATCTGCAGAATCCATACGTGTTAACGTTGGTTATGGACTCTTTACGCTATATGGTTGAAGAAATGCATGTTGACGGGTTCAGGCTTGATTTGGCTACATCATTGGCACGTGTTAAGCAAGAATTTAATCAGGGTAGCGGGTTCTTGATGTCTATGCGACAAGACGAAGTTTTGCAGATGATTAAAATGGTGGCTGAGCCATGGGATGTCGGTATCGGCGGATATCAGTTAGGAGCTTTCCCGCCGGGATGTATGGAATGGAATGACAGATACCGTGATGTGGTCAGGAGATTTTGGCGCGGGGATGACAGACAGGTCGGAGAATTGGCCAGCCGAATTTCCGGTTCCAGTGATATTTTCGGACCAAGCAAACGAACAATATGGAGTTCGGTTAATTATCTTTCCGTGCATGACGGTATGACGTTGAATGATTTGACATGTTATAATCATAAGCATAACCAAGCAAACGGCGAAGATAATAATGACGGAACGGATGCCAACTGGAGTTATAATTCCGGTTTTGAAGGTATGAGTACCGATAAACAGATTTTAGAAAATCGTAAATTACGGCGCAGAGCAATGGCTGCAACATTGTTCCTTTCTTTCGGTACACCGATTATGTTGGCCGGTGATGAATTTGATAATACACAGTTTGGTAACAATAATGCTTATTGTCAGGATAATGTTATTTCCTATTTGGTATGGGAAGCTATTACCGCTGAGAAAATCAGCAATATTCGCTACATTAAAAATCTTATAAAATTGCGGCGTAAGATGGGCATTTTCAGCCGTAAAAATTTCTTCTCGGGTGCTGTTATTGACCAGAAACAGGGTATTAAAGATTTGGCGTGGTTTACGGAAAAAGGAACGGAATTTTCGCAAAGTGATTGGTCACAGAATAACAGACGCGCGTTGTCTTATATGGTGGCGGCTCATGAGAAGATGTTTATGGTTATCCTGAATGCCAACAGTAGTGATACTAAGTGGAAATTACCGGCATTAAGAAAATCTTATAAATGGAATTTGCTTTTAGACAGTTCTGAAAACTTTGAAGAAACAGCGGTGGTTTCCGGTGCGGAAATATGGGTGCCGGCATGGTCTGTTTTGTGTTTTGAAATTAAAAAGTAGGAGGTTGCTATGTCCGAATTGATTAAAACTTTAGCGGAAAAATTAAACATCAGCACCACATATACATATATGGCCGGCGGCGGTGTGAAAGAATGCACGGCATCTGATGATTTACTGCGCTTTTTAATAGAAGATATGGGATATAGTGCCAAGAGTGATGAAGATATTGAAAAATCTTTGGAACGTTTGGAAAAAAGACGTTGGCAAAAAGCGATGGATGCAATTTATGTTTGTCGGGAAAATAAGCTCTGTTTTGATATCGTTTTACGAGAAGAAGAAATCGGCAGTAATGTTGATGTTTTTTACAGCAAAGAGGGACAGGAAGATTTTTTAAAATTAAATGTAGAGTTTAAGCCTGCTGAGAAAAAACAAGACGGACATAGTGCTTATGTTCGGTTGGAAGCAAAAATTCTTAACAAACTTAAGCCGGATTATTATGAGCTTAAGGTTAAGACCATTAAGGGAGAATATCATTCGGTTTTAGCGGTTGCGCCGTTGCAATGTTATGCTTTGGATAAAAAAGGAAAAGAAAAATTATTCGGATTTGCCATGCAACTTTATTCATTAAAGAGCAAGCATAACTGGGGTGTCGGTGATTTTTCGGATTTGAAACAGGCAGTAGAATTATTGGCAGATAGCGGTGGTGATGTTATCGGGCTTAATCCGCTTAATGTGTTGCTTAATGATTATCCGGAGGCGGCCAGTCCGTATGCCTCTATCAGCCGGTTATTCTTAAATCCGATATATATTGATGTGGAAAATGTTCCGGAATACCAAAAAGGGGATAAAAATGTTGCTGCCGTTAATGCCGCTAAGGCAAAAGAAAATATTGATTATACGGCAGTTTATAACCTTAAGATTAAAGCATTGCGTGCTATTTATGAGCGCTTTATCAATAAAGGTAATACGGCGTATGCCAAAGAATTTGCGGAATTTAAGGATAAAGACGAGGGAGATTTGCAGCGCTTGGCTGTGTTTCAAGCAATTGCACATGAGCGCTTTTTAAGAGGCGGTCGGTTTGATAAAGCAGAAGAAATTGAACTCGGTTCAGCGTTGGGGAGCGGTGTTAATGCGTTTGCCAAAGCGCATGAAAAAGAAGTTGATTTCTTTAAGTTTTTGCAGTTTGAAGCGGACAGACAATTACGTTTGGTTAAAAAAGAGATAGATAAGCGTAAACTTGTTATTGGTCTTTATCGGGATTTGCCGGTCGGCGTTTCTAAAGACAGTGCCGAAGTTTGGAGTGACCGATATTTATATATTCAGCGTTCCGGTGCGGGTGCTCCGCCGGATAATTATTTTCCGACAGGTCAAAAATGGGGATTAGGAGCGTTTAATCCGCGGGAATTAAAAGAGCGGTGTTATAAGCCTTTTATACGTATTTTGCGGGCGAATATGAAATATGCCGGTGCAGTCAGAATTGATCATATTATGGGGCTTTCACGTTTATTTATTATTCCGGATGACGGTCAGGAAGGAACATATATACGCTATAATGCCGAGGATATGATGAATATTTTAGCCTTGGAAAGTTATTTGAATAAATGTGTGGTTGTCGGTGAGTGTATCGGTAATGTGGAAGCCGGTTATACCGAATCTTTATTAAAGCGCGGTATATATCTCTTAGGTGTGCTATGGAGCGAAAGAAAAGATGAAAACGGAACCATGAAAACGCCTGATGAATATGAAGAAAAATATTTTGCTTCCGTCGGTACGCATGATATGCCGCCACTTAAAGCATGGTGGTTTGGCAGAGAAATAGATACAATGCACCGCTTGGGGCTTTATACGGATGAAGAAATGCGTCGTGCTTACCACTGGCGCGAGCATGAACGTCGCTTGCTTTTAGATACATTGGATAGAGAAGGTGTGTGGCCGAAAGATAATTTACGACACGGCGATTATATGTACGGCGAAAATTATCCGGAAGGGATGGATGAGGCTGTGCATGCGTATATGGCTAAGACGAAAAGCGAGGTATTTATGCTCATGCCGGAAGATATTTTCCAATCCGAAAAAATCCAAAATCTGCCGGGAACGGATGTTGATAAATATCCGAATTGGCGCAGCAAGCAGGTTATAGATTTGGAAGATATGAAAGACAGTAATGCCTATCAGCGTCATATCAATATTGTGAAGAAATATCGCTAATACCAGAGGATATTATGGCGAGCCGAGCGTTGAATCCTGAAAAAAATATTTTTAGTATTTTAGATGCGCTTTTTTTTGCGGTGTTGCTGACACTTATTGCCGGTATCGGTTTGGTTTGTTTTAATATTGTATATCCTGAAGGTGATGTGATGGAACACCTGTATGCTTCTTTTATGGTGGCAAGCGGGAAGGTTCCTTACATAGATTTTTTTGAGCATCATCACCCGTTATTGTGGTATGTATCCATACCGCTTGTTTACCTTTGGGAGCGAAATGTTGAAATTATCGGTTGGGCAGATTTTATGACGTTTTGCTTCTTTTTGTGGGGGCTTTATTTTGTTTATCGCACAGTAACGGATTTCTTGAGTAATCGTACGGCGGCACTTGTTACATTAATTTACATATTGTTGCCGAACATCTATATCTATTATATTTATTTTAAGCCGGACAATTGGATGATTCCGATGCTTTCTTGCGGGATATATTATTACTTTTCGTATCTTAAAGAAAAAAAGCGCAAGAGCTTAATTATATCTTACCTGGCATTTTTTGCAGCATTCTTATTCAGCCAAAAGGCGTTGCTCTACTTTCCGGTTATCGGGGTGATTTCAATTTATGATATATGGCGAAAAAATATTGCCGTCAAAGACTTTGTAACGGCTTTGATTTTGCCGCTTATCTTGTTGTTGGCAGGTTTGGGATATTTTTATTTTGCCGGTGGTTTGAAAGAATACTTTTATCTGAACTTCTTATTTAACAAAGAAATGGTTGGTTTTATCGGAGAGAGTAAGGTTTCTTTCCCGTTTTATATGGGGAGCATTATTATCGGAATAGCTTTGTTTTTTTCAGTTATTTCATTTAAGTCCGAAAGTAAGTATTTCCGTTTTTATTGCTGGCTGTTTTGGTTGGTTGTTTTACAGAGGGCTTTCTATTTTTCACCGCATATTTACTACTGGTATGAGGCTTATTATTTCGCTTTACCGATAGCAGTTACCGGCTTGTTTTCGTTGGTTAAAAATATGCGCATATTGTTGTATGCTTTAGCGGTGGAAACGCTTTTTTATGCCGGATGTTTGGGGCATGATATATATTCTGATGCGTTTTATAAACCCAAACGCATTATTCCGATAACACAGGAATTTGTTATCAATAATATGACACCGTGTGATACTTTTGTCGGCTTTAACGGGGGAACACTCAGTTTGTTTAATCCGCATGAAACATATTACTGGTTTTTATTGGGTGAAGTTGATGTGTATGGAGAAAAGGCAGGACTGCATGCGGTTGAGGATATCAATAAAATTATTTTAGAAAAATTGCCTAAGCTTATTTATGTAGATGAAGTTTATGAACGCTTTAACAAAGATAAAAAAATTATTCATCAGCCGAATATTAAAGCTCTTGAAAAGTATTACAGACCGACGATTTATGCCTCTGATGCGGCGGGATTTGATTTTAGCAAAATGGAAGAGAAGAAAAATCATTTTAAAAGAGGAATTTGGATATTAAAATCAGAATATCGTTTAAAGGGAAAGTGTCAAAAAACTGACGAGGGGTGGAAATATGTCAGAACCTAAAGCAATTTTATTTAAGGCAAAGGAGCTGTTTTTTAAGTACGGAATAGGTGGGGCGCTTATTGTTGAGCTTATTTTTACGGCCGTATTTTATTCTTTGATTGCCGCGTATCTGCCGACACAAAACGGGGATAATATTGAGCATATTCATTCAAGTTTTTTAATTACTTTAGGACAGGTGCCGTATCGTGATTTTTTCCAGCATCATAATCCGTTGTTGTGGTATATGTTTGCTCCGCTTGCCAAACTTTTTGCATACAACACGGTTATTGCGGAAGTGGCGTGTTTTGTTTCGTTTTTATTTTTCTTAAAGTCATTGGTTTATTTATACAGAATTGTCAGTGAATTTTTAGGTGATAAATTATGGGGTTTGGCGGCAGCAGCGGCGGTCAGCGTGCCGGGGGCTAAACTTTATGCGGTTGATTTAAGACCGGATAACTATATGGTGTTGGCTTTGATGGGGGGAATATATTATTACTTTTCTTATCTTAAAGCCAAAAAAAGTTCTCATTTAACGATTGCTTTTTTGTGGTTTTTTATTGCATTTATGTTTGCGCAAAAAGCAATATTTCCTTTGGCTCTTTTGGGTGTTACCGGACTTTATTTTTGGTATAAAAAAGAAATTGCCAGTAAAGATTTGGGAAAGGCACTGATTTTACCTGTTATCGGTTCTTTATCGTTTTTGTTTTATCTTTATCACTATGGGATGATAAAACTTTACTATGTTTCAAACTATACGTTTAATCTTAATCTTGTTGCCGGATTTGAGATGAACCGCGTGGTTGATATGCCGAAATATATGGTGGCTATTTGCTGTGTTGCATGGGTTGGTGTGTTTAGTGCGCTTGTTATTAAAAATAAATATCTTAAAGTATTGGCTTTTATGTTTGTGTGTGAGTTTTTCCAAAGGATGTTTTATTTTTCGCCCTATTCTTATTATTATTGGTTGATGATTTATTTTGGTGTTTTGTGCGGTGTGCCGTGGTTATACCGTCTTAATAATCATAATCGGTTGGTTATAACTTTCGTTACATTTGTTTTATTTTATGTTTTAATCGGTGCGGCAAATATCTATTATGAATTTTATAAAGCAGGTGACCACAAAAAATATTTGCCGGATTTTGTAACACGGCAGATTACCCCTTGTGATTATGTGTTTAACGGCGACGGGATGATGTACAATATTTTTGCAAAGGATCCAGCTTATTATTGGCAACTTTTGGGGCAGCTTGATGTTATCGGCGAGCAAACGGGTATCCATCCGAAGCCGGATATCAATGCGCTTATTAAAAAGTATAAACCGAAGTTTGTTTTCGGGAAAAATTATTTTAATAAATTTTCTGCGGAAAGCGGTAAGCGGCGAATCGTCCATTATGTTGATGAAGATTTGCTTAATCAGTATTATGAGCCGACACCGTTTTATCCGGTATATCAGTTAAAAGCACAATATGATCAAAGAAAATGTCGGAAAAATTTATTAAGCGGCGAGTGGTCTTACGCATATTAAGTAACTTTTAAATAAAATAGGTTATGATTTTTTCATAAATGTTTAGGAGAGTAGTTATGGCTGAAGCAAAACAAAGAAGTGGTATTTTTAAGTTTTTTTACGTGATATTAAGTGTTATCACTTTTCCGATATTTGCGGTCTTTTTTATTTTGCGACACCCATTATGGATATTGTTTATTTTGCTTATTTTGGCCGGCGGGGCATACTATTATCCTATCAGCCAAGAAGGAATTAAGCCCGATGAAGTTATTGCCTGGTATCAAAAAAAATACAGTGATGTTAAAATAGAAGTTGTTAATAAGGCAATAGAAAGCGGAACAACGGATTATTTGCCCAAAGCGGTTTTAGATGATGTGAAAAAAATTGAAGCAGATGCCAAGGAGGCACAAATGCCTAAAGGCGAAAATTATAATGACAAAATTGTGCGTGACAGTAAAGGCGAAGAAACAAAAATCATGATTAAAAAACGCGGTGGTTTTAAGAAGAAAAATGAGGCAAAAGAAGAAATTAAGTCCGAAGAAACGGATAATAAAAACGAGAGTGAAGTTGAGGTTTTAACAGATGGCGTCGCGCAAACAGGCGGACTTTCCGCTTTGTTAAAGAGCGAAGAAGAAGCTGCTGAAGAAAATTCGGAAGATGAAATTAAAGAAGTCGGCGAATCCGTAAAAGACGTTACAAATGAGCCGGAAAGTAAACCCGTTATGCCGGTTGTCGTACCGGAAAGTCTGGTTGTGCCGGAGCCTAAAGCAGAGCCGGAAAAGCCGGTCATACCAATGCCTGCTTCAGAGCAAAAGAAACCGGCAGCAAATGATGATGATTTGGAATTAGATTTATTCTGATTTAGCTTTAATTTTTTGTTGTAATTTTTTTAAGACATAGAGCCTTAATGCTGAAGAAAGGTTTGCGGTTTGGCGTGTGCTGTCAACTTCGGTTATCAATTCATTTAAGGGGATATTTTCTTCTTTAGCAATATCTGTGAGCGCTTGGTAGAATTCTTCTTCTAAAGAGATGCTGGTGGCATGTCTTTTGGCAATGATAACCGAAAATTTTTTCATTATTTCTTTTTCCTAAAACTGTCAAAAGAAATGATTTGTGCGGTTTCTCCGGAAACTTTCCTTTCCGGCTCAATGTCATCTAAGCTATGTGCATCACCGTTTTCGTAGAAAGAAAAGCTTAGTCCGAATTTGGCATACGGGTCAGCAAAATAGGTGATGGCATCAAAAGGAATCGTTAAAGTTTGCGGACGGCCGCCAAAACTCAGCTCAACGGAAAACGAATCTTTGTTAACGACTAAGTTGGCATATTGGTGCTGTAAAACAATGGTCATACTTTCCGGATATTGAATTTTTAAATCCCGCGGAACAACCGTATTAGGGTGGTTGGTCTTAAAAGTGATGTAAAAATGGTTTTCACCGGGGAGCCCTTGAGTTTCTGCAATTTTTAAGGCTTCAATTACAACCTGTTTGAGCGATTTTTCAATCAACTTATCATAATTTATTTCATTAACAAAATCTGTCATTTTTTCTTCGTATCCTTTAAATTAAATGAGCCGTTCTGTTGCTGGGCGGCTCCTTCCCCACTTTATGCTAACCATAGCTTAAAGAATTTAGCTTTGTTGCTTTGGCTTAAGCAGCTACGGCAACAGGTGCAAAATTATCATTTGCGTTTATTTGATTTGAACCGATAACGGTGGTATCTTGCCGAATACAGCACACATATCTTTACTATACACTGTCAAACCTATTTCGCCCCCTTAAAAATTTTGGTGGAGGCGCCGAGTACCGCCCTCGGGTCCAATATATCTATTTCATACGGCTTTTCGTATCATAGTCTTTGCAAGCAAAAACTGTATTCAGTATAACGTTTTTTTTTCAAAATTTCAAGAATAAAGATTTTACTATTTTTTTTGTTTTAAATGGTTTTATTTAAACTATTCTTTAGTAATCAGCGGTGTATGGTAATGTATATTAAATTATTTGCAGAGGGAAGAATGAACGAAGTCGTAACACAACCGCTCCTTTTGAATAAAAAAAGCCGTTCCAGCAGATTTTCCAGTTGGTCGGGTAATGGTAATTCATTTAGAGATAAAATCTCTCGGAGTATTTATATCTTCTTGTTGTTTGCTATGGATTTTATTATGTTTATTTATTCCATCAACGGCAGGTTGATTGAAAACGGCAAGGTTAATCAAGCTGTTTTGGTTATTTTGGGCGCAATATTTGCAGTATCTCTGGTCCTTATTTTGTTGCTGTCTTTTTCTAAAATTGCGCAAAATGTGCTTTGTGCGCTTGTCACGATGTTGGTTACAATAATGTTTTTTTACCAATTCGGGATGGGTGATGTTGATAATTTTTTAGAGGTTTGGCTTAATAAACATGCAAGGTGGTTATCATTTTTATGTATTTGTCCTTCGCCATGGATTATCGGGTTTATTTTAGGACTTTTGGTTTTCTTTGCTTTCTTATATTCCGATGCGATTTTGTTTGTTATGCTTATCTTTCTTTTTTCTGCCGCTATCGGGGTGCATAAAAATGAGTCATTGGCACCGGCAAAAACGGAGTATCAGGAAGTTAAGAAGTTGCCACCGAATGTCGGCTTAGGCAGAGACAGTAATATTGTTTATCTGATGGCGCCAAAATTGCCGTCGTATCAATTCTTAAACAGTATCAGGGATGTTAATTTCAGAGAATTGCGTGATATGATTATCGGTTTTTATGTGGTCAATGGGTTTGAAGTTTATCCGAATGCTTTTGTGCAGAAAAATGACTCCATGAGTAACATTATTGATATTCTAAATCAGGTTAATTATAACAGTACGACCAGTGCTAATCGCGGTTATGCCGAGTTTCTTAATGATTGGAATTTTATACATGGCGGAATTGATTATATCAGTTTGGAAGAAAACCAACTTTATGACTATTTAAGAAACAGCGGTTTCGGCGTTAGTATGTATGCCATGCCCGGTTTTGATTTTTGCTTAAAAAGCGGTGATTTTTATACCGACAGATGTGTGGTTAAGGGTTATAAAAATGTATCTGTTTATGATGAAAAAGCAACATTGGAACAAAATGTCAATGCCTTATTGGGTGAGTGGATTTTAAGCCTTAAAAGCAGGGATTTCCGTTCATTTGCGAGATCATTTATCAATACTTCGCCGCTGAAAAATATGAAAGTTCTTTCGGAAAACAGACGTGTTTCCATTGAGGGGTCCGCATCTATTTTTGAACGTTTGTCCGGCGATTTTAAGCGCGATAAAAACGGGCAGGTGTATTTGACTTATGTTGATTTACCTTCGGATATTTATATTTATGATGAATATTGTAATATTAAACCGCGTAAAGAATGGGTTGCCTTAAAAGATAATTCTCTTTACACCGGAAGCCTTGATGATAAGCGCAAAGCCTATGTTGACCAGGCAAAATGCTTAATCGGTAAGATGCAGGAATATATGGAAGATATTTATAAGAGCGGAAAAGCCGATCGTACGGATATTTTTGTACAAGGTATCAGTCCGATACGCGAATTGGCCGGTGTCGTCGGGGATAAGTATAACAGATTTGTATCGGAAAATTTGGTTAATTTGGGTATCAGAAAAGGAAAGAAGCCGAAATTCCTTATCAATGCCAATGTTTGTTTGGCCAGCGATTTTACAAAAACTTTGATACGTTATCAAGATTATTGCTATTCGGTTGATAATATGAAAAATTATTCTCCGGAAGAGGCGCTAAACTTAAAGAAGAATCTGGTTAATAATTCCGTTATTCGCGGTAGCAAAATTTCAAATATTGCGGCAAATTATCGTGACTGGTACGATTTATATAGGGCAAACAGTGCTTCTTATCAAAAGCGTCAGCAACAACTTAAAGCTGAGCAGGAAGCGCGATTGAAACGCGAAGCACAAGGACGCCAAAAGAAGGAAGGTGTATCTGCAGGAAATGCTGAAGGTGCAGATGTATCAAAGCAGAAAAGGCTATATGAAGAAAATATTTTTGAGCCGACAGATGATTTTGTTACAGATGAGAGCGAAGATGAAAGTGCTGTTGATGTCAAAGAAATCAGTTTGCCGGTAGCTGTTATGCCGGCGGATATATCTGCTGAAAAAGAAAAGACTGCCCCCGTCAATGCGGAGGAAAACAGCGAATCGGCTAAGAAAAATTCGGTAGAAACACAAGAGGTGAAGCCACAAGAAACAGTTGCACAGAATGTGGAACAGCAAGAACAAAAGGCAGTATCTCAAGTGCCTGAGGTAAAGATATCTGAACCGGAGGCACAAGAGGAGGTTACGGATAAAACGGAAGATATTACTGTCAATGAGGTACCGGCTGCTGTTGAGAAAGTTGTTGAGCCGGAGGTTAAGGAAGTTCCGGTTATTGAGGAACAAAATAATGCCGAGCCGGCAGTTGCCGAGGTTCCCGTTGTTGAAGAAGAAAAAGTTGTGACAGAGCCGGAGGTTAAGGAAGTTCCGGTTATTGAGGAACAAAATAATGCCGAGCCGGCAGTTGCCGAGGTTCCCGCTGTTGAAGAAGAAAAAGTTGTGACAGAGCCGGAAGTTAAGGAAGTTCCGGTTATTGAGGAACAAAATAATGCCGAGCCGGCGGTTGAAGAACAAAAGGTTATGAACGAACCGGTGGTTGAAGAAGTTTCAGTAGTTGAAGAACAAAAGGCAGTTACCGAGCCGGAAGTCGCTGATGTTTCCGTTACCGAAGAACAGAAAACAGCAGAGCCTGTTGTTACTGATGAAAAGACCGAAGAAGCCGGTGAACTTGAACTATTTTAAATAAAACGGTTAATTAGTGATTAAATGCTTGTCAGCTCTTAAAAAACGTGCTAACTCATATTTATTCGGTTGTATGAGATAAGCAGAGTTTTGATGTTTTTGAATAAGTATATTAAGAATAAACGGGCAAAGACAGCATTTTGGATATTGGCTGTCATGTTGCTGTTGTCTTTGTTTTCTGAGGTTATAGCCAATGATAAACCGATTATTTTGAAATATCAGGGAGAGTATTTCTTTCCGGTTGCTAAAGTCTATACTGATGCCAGATTTGGTGGTGATTTTCCGACAGAGGCAAATTATAAGGATAGTTTTATTCGCGAAAATATTGAAGAAAACGGTTATATGATTATGCCCCCGATAGAATTTTCTTTTAATACGGTAGATTATGAATTAAATGAGCCATTTCCGGCACCGCCTTCTTTTCGCCATTTGTTGGGAACAGATGAGGAAGGGCGAGATATTGCGGCGCGGCTTTTGTACGGGTTAAGGTTGTCGTTCGGGTTTGCTTTTCTTTTAACGTTATTCTCTTCTGTTTTGGGTATATTCATCGGGGCAGTGCAAGGTTATTTCGGCGGTAAGACGGATATTATTTTACAGCGTGTTATTGAAATTTGGGATTCTATGCCGCAGATGTTTGTTTTGATTATTATTGCCAGCGTTTTTGTACCATCATTTTTAACGTTATTGCTGATATTGTTGCTTTTTTCATGGACGGAATTAACCGGATTGGTCAGAGCAGAGTTTTTACGGGCGCGAAATTTTGAATATGTTAAGGCGGCAAAGGCTATCGGGGTTAGTAATTTCAGAATTATGTGGCGGCATATTTTGCCCAATGCTTTGGTAACAACGGTTACCTTTGTGCCGTTTATTTTGGCCGGCGGGATTGTGGCATTAACGGCACTTGATTTTTTAGGGTTAGGTTTGGGGCAGGATTATCCTTCATTGGGTGATTTGGTTCGTCAGGGAAAAGATAATTTACAGGCACCGTGGATAGGTTTGAGCATTTTCTTTGTGCTTTCGGCAATGTTGACTATGTTGATTTTTATCGGCGAGGGTGTTCGTGATGCGATGGATAAGAGGAAAAGATAATGGATGTACCGGTGCTAGATGTTAAGAGTTTGAATGTCCGCTTTATCCGTGAAGACGGTGGTTTGTTTTCTGCCGTCTATAACAGTAATTTTGAACTTCATGCCGGTGAGGTTTTAGCTATTGTCGGCGAATCCGGCTCCGGAAAATCTGTTACGGCGCTTTCTTTGATGGGATTGATTGATTCCAGAAAAGTCCTTTATAAAAGCACAAATTCCATCATGTTCGGCGGACGTGAATTGACGGCACTCTCTGAAGAGGAGTGGCAAGAGGTGCGCGGAAATGAAATCAGTATGATTTTTCAAGAGCCGATGAGCTCACTTAATCCGCTGATTAAAGTGGGTGAGCAAATTGCCGAGGTTATTCGCGTTCATAAAAATGTTTCTAAAAAAAGGGCTATTGCCAGAACACGTTATTTGTTGCGCTTGGTGGGTATTGAAAATGCCGAAGAAAGAATGAACGCATATCCGTTTGAGCTTTCCGGCGGGCAAAGACAGCGTGTGATGATTGCGATGGCAGTTGCCAATAATCCGAAAATTTTAATTGCAGATGAGCCGACAACCGCTTTGGATGTTACCGTACAAAAGCAGATTTTGGAGCTTATATTAAAGCTTAAAAATAAGCTTAATATGGCGGTTATTTTTATTTCACATGATTTGAATGTGGTTAAGAAAATTGCTAATCGTGTTATTGTTATGCGTGCCGGTGTTATTGTGGAACAGGGAAGTGTCGGCAATATCTTTAATGCACCGTCGCATCCTTATACCAAGGAATTGCTATCGGCTTTTGCGAAGACGTCTTCCGAGCGCAATTTTATCGCCCGAAAAATATTGGAAGCTCGCGATATATCTGTTACTTTCCCTTTAAAGAAAAACTTTTTCGGAAAAGTTATTAAAGAAGTCAATGCAGTCAAAAGAGTTTCTTTATCGCTTTATGAGGGAAAAACACTCGGTTTGGTCGGAGAATCCGGCTCAGGCAAAACAACGCTCGGTATGTGCATGGCTGATTTGATAGATTATAAGGGAGAGATTTTAACTTCCAAATCCGTGCATATCCAAAATGAAAAAGACTTCAGAAAAAATGTGCAGGTGGTTTTTCAAGATCCGTATAATTCACTTAATCCGCGCTTGAAGATATACGAAATTGTCGGTGAAGGTATTAAGGTACATTTTCCGGAGCTGAGAGAAACAGAAATTAAAGAGCGCGTGCAGAAAGTTTTAAATGATGTCGGGCTTACCGATAGAGATATTCTTAATCTTTACCCACATGAATTTTCCGGTGGACAAAGACAACGTATTGCTATTGCCAGAGCTTTGGCGATTGAGCCAAAAGTAATAATTTTAGACGAGCCGACTTCAGCTTTGGATGTTACGGTGCAAGCGGAAATTATTAAGCTTTTAAAACAAATACAAAAGAATACGGGAATCGCTTATTTGTTTATTTCTCATGATATGCGGGCGGTACGTGCCATTTCGCACGAGGTAGCAGTGATGCGTCAGGGAGAAATTGTTGAGCGCGGTAGTGCAGATGATATCTTTTTACATCCGGAAACGGATTATACAAGAGAATTGATTAGAGCGGCAATGAGTTAAATTAAGAGAGGAAATTATGTTTGTTTTTTTGATAGCTGTACTTGCTTTAATTTTAGGTTACGTGATTTACGGTAAAATTGTTGAGAAAAATTTTGCTATAAATGAAAAGGCGGTAACGCCGGCAATAGCCAAATGTGATAATGTGGATTTTATGGTTTTACCGACATGGCGCGTTTTTCTGATACAATTTTTAAATATTGCCGGTTTGGGGCCGGTATTCGGGGCAATTTTAGGGGCTTTGTACGGTCCGGTTGCTTTGTTATGGATTGTTTTAGGTTCTATTTTTGCCGGCGGTGTGCATGATTATATGGCAGGAATGATTTCGGTCAGGAACGGGGGACAATCTCTGGTGCCGTTGGTTGAAAAATATTTAGGCGCTCGGATTAAGACAGTCTTTCTTGTTTTTATGGTGCTGTTTTTGTTGCTGTTGGGGTCAGTTTTTGCTATGAGCCCGGCGCATATGCTGGCTAATTTATCTGGTACAGATTTTTTGTGGTGGATTGTTGCTATATTCAGCTATTACTTTTTGGCAACTTTGTTGCCGATTGATAAAATTATCGGGCGATTTTATCCTTTGTTTGCTTTGTTGCTCATTGTTGTTACCGTGGCTTTGATGGCCTTTTTATCTATGAGTGGGAACGAGTTTTATCCGGAATTGACGCTTGCAAATCTGCACCCTAAAAAATTGCCGATTTTTCCATTGATGTTTGTGACGATTGCTTGCGGAGCAATAAGCGGTTTTCATGCAACACAATCACCACTGATGGCGCGTTGTTTGGCTAATGAAAAATACGGACGCTCTATATTCTACGGAGCAATGATAACAGAGGGTATTGTTGCTTTGATATGGGCAACTCTCGGTATGGCATTTTATCAGGGAAGCGAGGGGTTAAATAATGTTATTGTGACAAGTGGTCCGGGCGGTGTGATTTCTGACGTGGCAACCGGTTATTTAGGACACTGGGGTGGTATGTTGGCAATTTTATCTGTGGTGTTGTTGTCAATTACTTCCGGCGATACAGCATTTCGTTCTGCACGTTTGACGATAGGCGATTACTGGGCTAAAGAAAATCTGGGGTTGAAAAAACGTCTGTTAATCAGCGTTGTCGTTTTATCCGGTGGTATTGCTATGAGCTTTTTTGATCTGACAACAGTTTGGACTTATTTCGGGTGGGCAAATCAATGTTTGGCAACGATTGCTCTTTGGATGGCAACATTTTATCTTTATAAGGAAAAACGGAATTTTTGGATAACATTGTTGCCGGCCGGTTTTATGACCTCTGTTTGTGTGACGTATATTATGTATGATAAGATAGGATTTCGCTTGGCGCATGATTGGTCTGTCTTAACCGGAACTGCGGTGGCATTATTGGCGGTTGGGTACTTTGTCTTTAAGCATAAAAAGTGAGATGCGCATGTAGTCTTCTTGCTCCGTAAACGTGCACTTGTTGTGCGCGTTAACTTCGCTTCGGTCAAGCCAGTTGTAACGGTTGTTTTGGTTGCCTTATGGCAAGTTACAACCTAACAACTGCTATAGCTTTCGGTAAAAAACGTTTACTAAACGTTTTTTATCCTGCAAGCCCCACTTTTGTGGGTTCGTGTCCCTTGTCTTTACTATGACCAAATAAAAAACACCCATAAAGGGTGCTTATTTATTTGGTGGCAGCGGCGGGACTGACCTCATTTCATTCGGCCGCACTGGCGCTCATCACCTGTGGTGACCGGCGTTCTTCCGCCCGCCTCTCGCTGGTAGTCAAACCCACTTTTGTGGGTTCGTGTCCCCTGTCTTTACTATGACCAAATAAAAAACACCCATAAAGGGTGCTTATTTATTTGGTGGCAGCGGCGGGACTGACCTCATTTCATTCGGCCTCACTGGCGCTCATCACCTGCGGTGACCGGCGTTCTTCCGCCCGCCTTTCGCTGGTAGTCAAACCCACTTTTGTGGGTTCGTGTCCCCTGTCTTTGATAAAACCATAAAAAATCACCCCATTGAGGGGTGTTTTTTTATGGTGGCAGCGGCGGGACTCGAACCCACTGCCCACAGTTTAGGAAACTGTTGCTCTATCCTGATGAGCTACGCCGCCACTAAAATATTTGATACTCGGGAATGTTGTATTTTTCAAGATTTATTTTTTGTTATTGATATAGGTCTTGCTCCGTAAACGTGCACTTGTTGTGCGCGTTAACTTCGCTTCGGTCAAGCCAGTTATAACGGTTGTTTTGGTTGCCTTACGGCAAGTCACAACCTAACAACTGCTATAGCTTTCGATAAAAAACGTTTACTAAACGTTTTTTATCCTGCAAGCCGCCGCCACTAAAATATTTGATACTCGGGAATGTTGTATTTTTCAAGATTTATTTTTTTTAAGCAGATTTGTTGTTGATTTTTGATTTTCAATGTGCTAGTCCATACTTAATTGATAATTACTGGTATATAATTTTAAAATTTTTAGGTATGAAGAAAATTTCTTTATTTGATTCAACTGGTTGGTTTTTAACTATTTCAGTTGTTTTGTACCTCATTGCTTTATGCGTGGGGATTGCAAGTGGTTGGTTTTCTTTGGTGCTGCTTTCGGTGGCATTTGTTTTGGCCTTGGTAGTTGTTATTGAGGCGGTGCGTGCTAAACGTTCTATCTACACGCTGTTGTTCAGATTCGGCATACTCTTTGTCTGCTGTTCCGGTATCTTTGAAAACCTCGGAATGAAGTATTTAGACGCTATTTGTACGTTTTTGAGCTTTATTTGCGTGCTTGTGCTTCTCGGGCGATTTATCTTTTATCTCAATAAATACGGTGTTCGTGATGCCGAAGCTCATTTAGATGATTGATAATGTTGCTTAAAGCAAATTTACCCCTTAAAATGACTGATGTCGTTTTGAGGGGATTTTTTTTGTTCGTTTTTTGTTGCACGATTTTTGCAATTATGCTATTATAGTCTTGAAAGATGAGTTTAATCCTTTTTAAGGGAGTTTGTGTCATGGCAACGTTATCTGATGATTTTATCCGTTTTTTACAGACGAATTATCCTGATGACTATCGTTTGATACCGACAGGTGAAATTCCGGAGGCTTTAGCTAATTCTTTGATGTCTAAACACGCGAGAGATTATGCTATTTGGTGCCAAGTTCCCGAGTGGATTAAGAGCCGTTGTCACGATAAGTTACCGAAAGAGGTCTTAAACGGAAATGAAACGGTACAGGCATATATTTATAAAGAAGAAACAACAGCTAAGAAAGAAGAAAAAGATAATACCGAACTGATGAGTTACAGCGTAGAGTTGCTGGCTTTGGGTTATGCGCAGGATACTGTTTCTACCCTTATGCAGAATAGAGAAGAAAGAGAGCTTTTGTTGCTTGAATTTGGTGACGGTACTCTGACAGAAGAACAATTGGCCCGTTGGTTGGAAACGCGCTATAAAGATTTAGTAGCTATTAGAGATGACTGGAAGAAAAATCAGCCGGAAAAATATGCTCTTCACATGGCAAAGCTTTTGAGTAGAAATAAGAAACGTTTGGAAAGAGGCGGTCTTACGACTGATGAAAGAGCTGAAGTTGAAAAGAAAATTGCGGCTTTTGAACGTGAATTCAAGAAAACAGTCAGACGTTTGGAAAGCAGAGAATCGCGTCAAAATATGGTAGATTACCTGCGCGCTCAGCCACAACAGGCTGCCTTAAGACATTTAACGCCTGATGTCTTAGCAGAGTTAACAACTGCTATGAGAGATCAGGGGATTAAAATTGAAGCTGTTAAAGGTAATGCTCGTACACGTGCGCTTTCCGGTTATGACAGTTTGACTGAAAGCTTAAAAATGGATTTTGCGCGGATGGAAAAAAATGAAGATATTTTCCGCGAGAGAACCAAACGCGATAAACAACATGCGGTTAGAATTAAAGCTCATGAAATTTTAGATAAACAAAATGAGGGAATAGCCAAAGTTGTTAAGATGCGTCACGTGGTAAAGCGTGAAACAGCTTAAAGCAATACTTATAAAAGAGAAGAGGGGATTTTCCCCTCTTTTTTATATGGCAACACAAGCATTTCCCTTATATTGCCATGATGTCACAATATTGTTTTTTAAGTAAAACTTGGTCTGACAATAATCGGTAATGTTCTCTCCTAAGAAATTACCATCGGGAATCATATCTCCGCCATAAGTGAACGGATAAAACATTTCATCTTCATCCATAAGACTGATACTGTTATAAAATTCCGGCTCCGGTAAGATTTGATTGTTTTTAAATGTGTAGGTTAAAATCTTATCGCCGTTGCTTAATTCTTTAATTTGGCTCGGTTTTCCCCAAGAAGCGACTAAAGCTTGTTCGGTTTTGCCGGTTTCCTTAATAAGTTTTTGCTCATATTTTTGCGGGGTGGTGCAAGCGCATAAGCATGAGGTTATCAAAAATACGATAAATTTCTGCATAATATCTTCTCCTTTTTTAAGAGAGATATGTTCTTTAATGCTTTTTTCAAGAGGGGTTATTTTTTCAGTTCACGGTCTCGGTTTACATAAAATGACAGCATAATGCCGAAACTGGTCATTACCGTTAAAATAACCGTGCCGCCGTAGCTGATTAACGGTAACGGAATACCAACCACCGGAAGAAGACCGGTTACCATGGCGATATTGATGAAAATGTATAAAAAGTAGTTGGTATTCAACCCTAAAATAACCATTTTGCCGAAATAATTACTGTTGTGAATGCGAAAGGCAAACCAATAACCGTAGCTGATTAAAATGAGGTTTAATAAAATTACCAAAGCACCGCCTATCATACCAAATTCTTCCGAGTAGGTAGTAAAAATAAAGTCGGTATGCGGTTCCGGTAGAAAGTTTAGGTGGCTCTGTGTACCGGATAAAAAGCCTTTACCCCACAAACCGCCCGAACCTAAGGCAATCTTTGCTTGAATAATATGATAACCGGTGTTTAAGGGGTCTCTTTCCGGGTCTAAAAATGTTAAAATACGGTTTTTTTGGTAGTCATGTAAAAAATGCCATAGAACAGGCATGGCCGCAACCACTGCGCCGATACCTAAGCCGAACTTCCACCATTGCACACCGGCCAAATAAAACATGGCAACAGCACAAAACAGTACCATCAATGAAGTGCCTAAATCCGGCTGTATGACAATAAATGCCACCGGTACGGCGACTAAGATGACAGGAATAATAATGCCTTTAATGCTACGGATACTCTCTATCGGGGCAACGCTGAAATACTTTGCCAGTTGTAAAACAACGGCAATTTTCATCAGTTCTGAAGGTTGCAAATTAAAAATACCTAAGTTTATCCAACGTTGCGCACCCATACCGATATGCCCGACGGCATCAACAATAATCAGTAATATCAGCGTGAAAATATAAAACGGGGTGGCAATTTTATAATAAAATTCGGGTTGAATAAGCGCGGCAATAAGCATAATAATCAACCCCATGGCAAAGCGCAGGGCTTGATTTAATGCCCAAGGAGACAACTTCCCGCCGGCAACGGAATAGAGGGTAATACAACCGATGGAAGCTAATAAAATGATGATGCCGATAAAGACAAAGTTTAAATTAAGAAAGCGTTCTTTCAGGCTTAATTCTTGATTTCTATTTAATAGCAATGTCATTTCTTTGTCCTTTATCTGATATCAAGTTTTATCGCTTCTTCAAGAATTTTTGAGGCAATAGGTGCAGCAACACCGGAGCCGGAACGTCCATGTTCGGCAATAACGGCGACGGCATATTTCGGATTATCATGCGGCGCATAAGCCATAAACCATGCGTGGTTACGATATTTCCACGGTAAATCTTCATCTCGTCTGATACCTTTTGCACGTTCTTTTAAGCTGATGCGACGGACTTGAGTGGTACCGGTTTTACCGCCCATTTGTATGCCTTTCAATTTTAGTCTGGCGCGGGTTGCGGTACCGCCAACGCCGTTAACAACCTCAAACATTCCCTGTTTCACAATTGCCAAATTTTCCGGTTTAATATTTATTTTTTTCGGTTTGGCGGGATGTTCTTTTTTGATAAATGTCGGGTTGACGGCATAACCGCCGTTAACAACTCTTGCCAGCATGGTTGCCAGTTGCAGAGGGGTGACCAAAACGTAGCCCTGACCGATACCGGCAATAACCGTTTCACCTTGTTGCCATGGTTGTTTTAAGGTATCTTGTTTCCATTTTTTATTAGGAATAACACCGGCTTTTTGATTTTCCAAGCCGATATCATAAATCTCGCCGAGACCGAGTTTGTGGCTCATTTCGGCGATTTTTTCTATGCCTAATTTTAAGGCTGTTTCATAAAAGAAAATATCACAGGAGTTTTTAATTGCTTCAATAACATTTAAGTGACCGTGACCGCTGTGTTTCCAACAGTGAAACAGATGATTGCCGAGCTGCATTTTGCCTGAACAAAATGATCTTGTTTGGGTGGTAATAACACCGGCTTCAAGAGCTGCTAAGGAAACAACAATTTTAAAGGTGGAACCGGGGGAGTATTGTCCGGAGATGGCTTTATCCGTCATCGGTGTTTTTTCATCATAAAGAAGGGTATTCCAGTTTTTAATGGAAATGCCGTCAACAAATAAATTCGGGTCAAAAGAGGGAACGGAAACAAAGGCAAGTATTTCGCCGGTATGAACATCTAAAACAACAGCGGCACCTGATTCTTTGCCAAAGGCATCATAAGCCGCTTTTTGTAACCTGATATCTATGGTTAAGTCTAAGTCTTTTCCCTTTTTTCCTTCTTTTTTCTCTATTTCACGCATAATACGACCGTAGGCATTTACTTCATAAGTTAAAATGCCTTCCTTGCCGCGCAGTTCTTCATCATAAGTTTTTTCAAAGCCGGATTTTCCGATTTTGAAACCGGGAACTTGCAATAACGGGGCATCTGATTTTTGTAAATCAGCTTCCGATACCGAACCGACATAGCCTAACGGGTGCGCCGTATATTGCTTAAACGGGTAAGAACGAATAAGCCCTTCATCAATGATTAATCCCGGAAAGATGTTGCTGTTTATCATCAATGTTGAAACTTCTTCCCAGGATAAGTTGTCTTTTATTTTGATGGGAACAAAACGGCGGTGGTGAGCAATATCTTTTTTGATGCGCTCAATGTCATCTGACGATAAATTCAAAATTGGGGTTAAATCTTGTAAAAATTTATCAATGTTACGGCATTGCTCGGAGATAAGCATGGCTTGAAAGTTTTGGGTGTTAACCGCGAGTTCTATGCCGTTACGGTCATTGATGGTACCGCGCGGCGGAGCCAATAAACGGCGCGACAAACGGTTACTGTCTGCTAAAAGAGCATATTTTTCGCCTTGATAAATTTGTAAATAATAGAGCCTGCCGATAAGTACAAACAAAAGAAGTATGTTTAAACTGAAAATGATGAGCGAACGCTTTAATAAATAGCGAAGTTTGTGATTGGATTTGGAGTTAGATTTTTTCATAGCGTTCCTCCAAATGGATATATTGTTTTTCTACCCAGATGAAAATCCGTGCCATGAGGGGAAAAAGCGCTATGGTTAATAACCACTCCATCATTAAAGCAGTTAACGGAATAAGTTGACGATAAAAAATACTGGTAAGAATTGCTTTAAATATCAATGTAAAAAAAATGATGCCGGAAAAAAGTAACCAAGAGTAGGAAAAGCGTTTTACATTAAATCTTTCGGAACATTGTACCGAGAGCATATATAAGACGAGAAATGTTACGATATTTATGCCCAGCGGAACACCACCTAATACATCAGCAAAAAGCCCGAGTATAAAAGCAGATATAAGATGAAAGGCGTCCGGTCTTTGGCTTTGCCAAAAGTATATGCCAATGTAAAACGGGGTTTGTCTTAAAAAATTCCAGTAGTCATTTGTGCGCGGGATGTATGATAGAATGACCAATACCAAGATACTTATTGTCGGTACTAAAAAAACTTTTGCCGAGGTCAGAAAATTTTTGAAATCACTTTTCATTCCAGCTCCTTTAAGATTTCTTTTGAAGGAGCAATGTCATAAAGCAGGATTTTAACGATTTCCAATTTTGACGGATTATACAGAGGTTCTGCCGTGATGGTATCTGTATTTGTTCTTTTGATGCGGGCAATCGGAATATCCGGCGGCAGACCGCCTCCGATACCGGATGTTACCAGTAAATCGCCTTTATGCAATTCAGCCAGCAGAGGTGTAAAAATAAGTTTTAATTCTGCGCTGTTGGTACCGATAAGAATACCTCTGTCTCGGCTTTGTGCCGTAATAACCGGAATTTTGGAGTTAATATCGGTAATCAGCGAAATGCGGGCATATTTACCGCTGACAATATCTATACGACCGATAAGTCCGTCTTTGCCGACAACGGCATAGCCGGGTTTTATATCTGAAGCAGAATCTCCCAAATAGATAATTAAGGCATTTGCAAAGGCGTTACCGGTTTCGGCAATAACGCGTGCGGTGCGAATTTTTATTTTAGGGATATCATAGTAGTGAAGCACGTCTTTTAAGAGAATATTTTCTGCTTCAACCGCGCGCAGAGAATCTTTTAAGAGATACAGCTCTTCATTTTCTTGTTTTAAACGCTCATTTTCCTCATAAACGTTCATTATTTCAGAGGCTTTTTTGTAACCGTAGCTTAAGCCCTCAGAAGGCAGGGTTACCACGTGTAAAACGGGTGCGGTTATGTAAAAAATACCTTTAGATATACCGGAGATAACGCCTAAGTCAACTTTATGCACTAAAATCAAGAGCAGAGCTATAATAAATAGCCCTGCCATCATAAAGTTTTTTAAAATACGCAGTACGTAGTTCTCTTTTAAAAACAGTACCTTTTGGCGTTGCATTATTTACTCTCCAAAGGTGTTTTAGTCGTAGAGGACGCCACGGAACTCCTCAAAGTGGTCTAAAGCTTTACCGGTACCGCGAACAACGCAGGTTAACGGGTCTTCAGCTAAAGATACAGGTAAGCCGGTTGCGTTGCGGATAACCATATCCAAGTTGGATAAGATTGAGCCGCCACCGGTCATCATAATACCTTTATCAACGATATCGGCAGCTAATTCCGGTGCGGTATTTGCCAATGCGTCTTTAACGGCTTCCACAATTGCCATTACCGGATCAGCTAAACTTTCGGCAATTTGGCGTTCGGTGATAACAACTTCCTTCGGTACACCGTTAACCAAGTCACGTCCTTTAATTTCCATGGTGCGACCGTCTCCTTTTGCCGGAACACAGGCAGAACCGATTTCTTTCTTAATTCGTTCGGCACTGCTTTCACCGACGAGTAAGTTCAAGTTACGGCGAATGTAGGATATGATGGCGCTATCCATTTTGTCACCACCAACTCTGATTGAAGTAGAATAAACGATACCGCCTAAGGCCAGTACGGCAACTTCCGTGGTACCGCCACCAATATCAACAACCATAGAACCGGTTGCCTCATTTACAGGGAGACCGGCACCGATTGCTGCTGCCATCGGTTCATATATCAACCATACGCGCTTTGCGCCGGCATTAAGAGCAGATTCCTTAATAGCTCTTTCTTCTACCTCGGTTGCGCCGGACGGTACACAAATGATAATGGTCGGACTTAACAGACGACGGCGGTGATTAACTTCTTCAATGAAATATTTAATCATAGCTTCGGCAGCCTCAAAGTCTGCAATAACACCGTCTTGCAAAGGTCTGATAGCTTTAATATCGCCAGGTGTACGTCCGAGCATTTGTTTTGCTTTGGCACCGACAGCCCATACTTCTTTCTTGCCCTTAATATCTTTAACGGCAACAACAGACGGCTCGTTTAAAACGATACCTTTGCCTTTTACATGTACCAGAGTGTTTGCTGTTCCTAAATCAATAGCCATATCGGCTGAAAACAGCCCCAATAAATTTTGGAAAAACATATTTATCTCCCGTTTTGATGAATATTTCTTTTCTTTTTAAGGATAAATCATTTATTTTGCAAGTCTTTTATAGTGCTTTTTTGATATCATCAACAAAATTTTTATCTTCTTCATAACAGGAATCGTAGATAAAATCCGGTGAGAAACGATTATTAAACCACGTGGTTTGCCGTTTGGCATATTGGCGGGTATGGAGTTTGGCGAGTTCGGAAGCCTCTTCTAACGAGCAGTTGCCATTGAGATATGACTTTATTTCTTGTACGCCTAAGGCCCGCATTGCCGGCAGCGAATCGGGTAATTTTTTCTTGAGCAGATTTTCAACTTCTTGAACGGCACCTTGCTCTAACATTATATCAAAGCGCATACGGGCACGAACATCCAATAACTCGCGCGGCGGTTTGATGTATATGCGTGATAATTCTTCTTTTGAAAAATATTGTTTTAAGGGAACTGTTTGCCAGTAAGACATTCCTTTTTTAGTATGCGTATAAACCTCAAGGGCGCGTTTGATACGGGTGGTATCATTTTTGCTTAAACGCTCGGCGGTGGCGGGGTCTTTTTCTCTTAATATCGCATAAAGTCCGGCAAGACCGAGCTCTTTTTCCATGGCGGCTATTTCTTTTTTTACCTCGGGCGGGGTGTCGGGAATTGGGGTAACACCTTTTTCAATGGTTTCAATATACATACCGGTACCACCGACGATAATTGGCGTTTGTTTGTTTTGACGAGCGGTGTTTATCTCTTTTAAGGCGCGATCAAACCAATCTACCATATTACCGCGTACGGCGGCATCATAAATGCCGTAAAGTTTGTGTGGAATTTGCGCCATATCCTTAGCGGAAGGTGTTGCCGCCAATATCGGAATATCTTTATAAACCTGCATGGAATCGGCGTTAATAATAACACCGTTTAAGTCTTTTGCCAAGTCTAGCGCAAGTCCTGATTTTCCGGAAGCGGTGGGACCGGCGATAATGATTATTTTAGAGGTCTGCATGCAGCTTCTTCCACAAGGTTTTGACAAAGGTCTTCGTAAGAAATGCCGATATATTTGGCTTGTTCGGGAACAAGTGATAAGGCAGTCATCCCGGGGTGGGTGTTTATTTCCAAAAAGACAACACCGTCTTTTTCATTATAGCGAAAATCTGAACGGGAAACGGTTTTACACTTTAATTCAGCATGGATGATTTCCGCATATTTTAAGCAGGTTTTGGCAACGCTTGCCGGAATTTCTGCCGGTAAAATATGCAAGGTTTGTCCGGAGGTATATTTATGTTTATAGTCATAAAAGCCGTTTTGTGCGCGCAGTTCCGTGACAACGGAGGCTTT
>Ga0247610_10000453_pt1 | contig 58231 bp, 41 predicted proteins | sample 174DNAGHGhighgp2_FD_193483 | JGI IMG/M metagenome (GOLD analysis project Ga0247610, IMG submission 193483) | Sheep rumen microbial communities from Palmerston North, Manawatu-Wanganui, New Zealand - 1742 DNA GHGhigh gp2 | ecosystem: Host-associated > Mammals > Digestive system > Stomach > Rumen...
AACAAGACAATACAGAAGTGTCTTAAAGAAATGCTTTTTAATTAATATGGGTTTATTTGCCCTCGGGGTAATGAGCGCAAGCCAGGCAGTGGCTGATTATACGCCAGCCTCTGAAAGAATCGTAAATAACAGTTTTTATTCCGTACAAGATGGCACAGAAACCGACCATAATTTTTCAATCGCAATTTACAATTCTGAGACAAGTGCAATAACAATCGATTACTATAAAATAAATCTAAACCACGAAAATTTTTCTACCAACGGTAACGTAACGTGGCAAGAAGTTACACCAATTTTTGATGAGGAAGGGAATATAACAACTCCAAATACTGTAAAAATACCTCTTCCTAATGATGATGTAAAATACTATCAATATACATACACAAACGCAAATAATTATCAACAAGCAACAGAGGCCTTAAATAATAACCTAACACAAGAAAATGTTGATGAATATCATTTTGATAATTTTTCAAGAGCAATAAATAATAGTTCTGATCATTCCGATTTAATAATAAAATCTGATTTTCTCAAAAACACACAAGCCATATATAACAGTGGTAAATTAGATTCAATAATCGGGGATTTTATTGAAAACGGTAACACTAAAACAATAAGTTTACATAATAATGGCAGCATTAACAAAATAAGCGGAAGTTTTATAAATAATGACCAATCTCAAGGTAGTGGATGGGGTGCCGCGCTACAAAACGATTATAGTGGAAGAATTAATACAATAGATGGCATATTTATCGCCAATAAAGGGAGTCGTGGTCAAGCTATTTCAAATGGCGGAATAATAGACAATTTAAACGCAACATTCATTGGACATCCTTCAGGTGAAGGCACGGTATGGAACTGCGGCATTATAAACAATCTTGAAAGCACTTTTATCGGTAATTCAGTAGCTCTTTTATCCTATCAAAGAAATTGGAGCAATGAAAGAGGATATAATCTAGAAAATGTTAAAAGTATATTTATAGGAAACGGAACCGCATTAAGTTTATCTGGAACCAGAATTGCAAAAATAGAAAGCATTTTTATAAATAATAATATTGCAATTTATTTAGGTTGGGGGAACACAATGTACGTTGATGAAATATATCACTCATATTTCAATGGCAACAAAAGAGCTTTAACCACAGGTAGATTTAGGGTAGGTAGTATACGAGAAAGTGAATTTATTGCAAATGGTGGCTATGACAAAGGAGGTGCGATACAAAGAAGCAAAAATACGACTGATGGAGTCATAACTCAGATAATAAATTCAAATTTCTATGGTAACTATGCAAACAAACAAGGCGGAGCAATCTGGACAGCCGATTCCTTAAACATCATCGCCGATAATGGCACATCAACATTCCAAGGCAACTACGTACAATCTGGTGATGGGGAAAAGGATTATCAGGCAATTTGGGTAGATTCCGCTGATGCCACGTTGACTTTTGATGCTAAAAATAATGGTGAAATCTTTATGTATGATAATATCAATGGCATGGAAACAACTGCTATAGATGGAGAAACAGGGGAGGAAATAACTACACGCTATAAAGTAAACATCACCAGTAGCGAAGGTGAAGGGACAATGTACTTGTACAATGACATCAGAAATTCTGATGTAACCGTATCTTCAACAACATTGGACATCGGCACAAGCGCGGTTGGGATGAAGAATGTAACCTTTGATGCTGATTCCACTTTGGCCTTGACGGTCAACAGCTTAGATGAATACGGCTCATTATCTGCTGAAAATATCATCATTGACGCAGGAGCCAAACTTTCCGCAACTTTAGCACAAGGCTTGGCGACCATCGGTAAAACCAACACTGTACAATTGTTGAGCGCTAACAATGAGGACTTTAACAACTTTGACGATGAGTTTGATAACAATATGTATCATTTTGAAAAGGCAGATAAAAATGGTGCTTACAACATCAGTTTGGTTGAAACTGCCGAGGATGTTGCCGAAGAAGCCGGTGCTGATAAGAACCAAGCGGAAACAGCCGGTAGCTGGGTTGATGGCGGAAGCTTTGATGCCGGAACGCCTGCCGCCGCTGTGGCTGATAAATTAGCTGATTTAGCTCAAAATGATGCTAAAGGTTTGGTTGATGCCGTAACCGCTTTGGCTCCGGAAGTTGCTCCGGCTGTTCAGGAAACCGTTGCTGAAACAACCGGTGCGGTATTTGGGGCTGTCAGCACACGCTTAAGCAGTGGTGTAACCGCTCCGACAAACCAAGGTATGAACTCCGGTGATACGCTTGATGGCATCAGCATTTGGGCGCAGGGTTTAGCTAACCACGCTATTTATGACGGCAATCATCACGCTAAAGCTTTCAACTCTGATACAGCCGGTATGGCAATGGGTGTTGAAAAGAAACTCAATAACACCACTAAAGCCGGTATCGGTTATGCATACAGCAAAACAGATATCGATGGCTTTAAGCGCGATACGGAAGTTGATACCCATACCGCCCTTTTGTACGGAGAATACAAACCGAGTAATTGGTATGTCAACAGCATACTTTCTTACGGTTGGTCTGATTATAATGAGAAGAAGAACGTTGCCGGTCTTGGCATAAAAGCCGATTGGGATGTTGAATCTTTCGCCATGCAGACAATGACCGGATATGATATGTATTACAAAGGCTTTGGTATCACACCGGAAGCCGGCTTAAGATACATTCATATCAAGCAGGATGGCTATAAGGATTCCGCAGATCAAAAAGTATCCGGTGGTAAGAGCGATATCTTAACCGGTGTCGTCGGAGCCAAAGTAAGCAAATCCGTTGCTCTGGACAGAGGTGTTAATGTTCGTCCGGAACTCAGAGCCGCGATGACCTATGACATCGAAAATGATAAAAACGGTGTATTTGTTACTTTAGCCAACGGCTCAAGCTATGCGATTAAGGGCGAAGCTTTAAATCGTTTCGGGGTTGAATTCGGTACGGGTTTAACCACCGAAATCAACGACAACGTCGAATTATATCTCGGCTACGAGGGCAAATTCCGCAAGGACTACCAAGACCACAGCGGTATCCTCAATGCTAAATATAAATTCTAATAATTCTTCCTAATATATCACAGAAAAAGCCTCAGACCAAACATCTGAGGCTTTTTGTTGTGTTCTTTTGTTATGATAAACTGCTCTTTTTTAACTCAATTTCCAGCCATTGTGTTTCTTTATTGTCTTTTTCTTGCTGGGCCGCTTTGAGTTCATTACTTAAGTTATAAAATTTTTCCATATCTTTTGTATATAGTTCGGAATCAGAAAGAGCCTGTTCTAAAGAAGTAATCTTCTGCTCTAATTCTTCAATTTCTTTCGGCAAAACTTCATATAGACGTTGTTCTTTGTAACTTAAACGCGGCGCCTTAAAAGTATTTTTTTGCGGATCTTTTTTGACTTCTTTTTTAGCCGGTTCATTGGCTTTTACATCTTTACTTATATATTTTTCATACAATTCTTCATAATTACCAATATGCTCTATGACCGTGCCATCGCCTTTCATATATAACATTGATGTGGTTATTTTATTTAAGAAATCGCGATCGTGGCTAACCAGCAAAATAGTTCCTTCATATTCATCCAATACTTCCTGCAATAAATCCAATGTATCCATATCAAGGTCATTGGTCGGTTCATCTAAAACCAGAAAATTTGATTCTTTTGCCAAGGATAATGCCAACATTAACCTATTTTTTTCACCACCGGATAAACAAGATACCGGACTTTTTGCCTGATCAGGTGTAAATAGAAAGTCTTTTAAATAGGCTACTACATGCCGAAAATGTCCGCGTACCCAAATATGGTCTCCTTCACCACACAAGGTTCGCCATAGTGTTTTTTGCGGATCAAGTTGTTCTCTATTTTGGTCAAAATAAGCCATTTCCAGATTTTTTCCTAACCTTACAAAACCGCTATCCGGCGCCAGATGTTCGGTCAGAATTTTTATTAAAGTTGTTTTACCGGATCCATTAGGCCCAACTATACCTATTCGGTTACCGCGCATAACACGTAAAGAAAAGTCTTTAATAATCTCTCTGTTGCCAAAACTTTTTGATATATGTTTTGCTTCTAAAACAAGTTTTGAACGAATGGCCGCTTCTTTAATTTCCATATCTACGGAACCTAATTTCTTTATTTGCTCTTTACGCTCCAATCTTAACTGTTGCAATCTTCTCAAACGACCTTGATTACGTCTTCTACGTGCTGTTACCCCTTTATGCAACCATTCCGTTTCCTCTTGTATTTTCTTATTTAAGTACTTTTCTTTTATAATTTCTTGATTTAAGATTTCTTCTTGCCATTCTTCAAATGCCGAAAAACCTTTGTTATTAGCATGGACAATTCCTCTATCCAGCCATAATGTGCTATTAGAAACGTGATTTAAAAAGGATCTATCGTGGCTGATGACAATGACCGCACCGGTAAATTTATGAATTATTTCTTCTAATTTTTCAATGGTAGTTACATCTAAGTGGTTGGTTGGCTCATCTAATAAAAGAATATCAGGTTCGGAAATTAACGCCTTTGCTAATGCTGTTTTTTTCTTCTCACCCCCTGAAGCAGTTGATGTTTTTTCATCTCCTTTAATTTCGAATTGTTCTATTAAGATATCTGCCTTGTATTCGTTATTTATTCGCTCTTTTTCTTCTAAACCCGATAATATGGCTTCCTTTAATGTTGCATATTCATCAAAATTACTTTCTTGCTCCATATAAGATATTTTAGTGCCCGGCTGAATAAATATTTCGCCATTATCCGGCTCTATTATGCCTGATATAATTTTCAATAATGTAGATTTACCGCTACCATTGCGGCCTATCAAACAGATCTTATCGCCTCTTATGATATTCAAACTTACTGATGTAAAAAGAGGGCGCACGCCGAAAGTCAGACTTATTTCTTTGAGGGTATATATCGGAATATTATTTAACATTTTACTTTTTTTCAGTTGGATATCTTGCTTATTCAAATTTACAATCTATGTTTTATACTTTAATTTATTTGGAAAGCAATCTTTTTTTGTTTTTATTTCTTTATTCATTGTCTATACATTATGAGGCGATTAAAATGAGCACTGTTTTTAGTATTTTATTTGGATTGTTCTGTTTGGCGGCTGCCAATGTTTCTGCTCAGGATTCTGTTAAAGAACCATCTTCTGACGAAGTATCTGCAGAAGTTTCTGCTGCTAGTTCCGCTATTGTACCATCTAATGCCGTTAAAGCCACAGATAGTACAGAGGACAAAGATATTGAAAACCTAAAAAACAAAGCAGCGGAAGGAGATGTTGAAGCACAACTGAATTTGGGATATATTTACCTTTATGGTGCAAATGGTACCAATATAGATTATAAACAGGCACTTTCTTATTATGAAGCTGCAGCGGCACAAAATAATCCTGTTGCTTTAAATAACCTCGGTAGTCTCTATTTTAGCGGTATCGGTACAGATGTTGATTATGCTAAAGCATTACATTTTTTTGAAGAAGCCGCAAAGCAAGGGAGTTCTGATGCTGCTGTTAATCTCGCAATAATTTATTTGGGAGCTGACGATAAGGATAAAACCCCTGAAAAATTTACTAAAATTTTTGATTTGCTTAAACAGGCTCAGAAAGATAATACCATCGCCAAATATCTTTTAGGCTACAGCTATTTACGCGGATTTGGTACAAAACAGAATTATAGTAAAGCTTTCCAACTAATTAAACCTCTTGCTGATGAACAATATGATGAAGCTCAATTTGTTTTAGCAGAGTTTTATATCAATGGCAGAGGCGCTACAAAAAACTATAATCGTGCCATTCAGTATTTGCAAAGTGCTGTTACACAAGGAAATCTTCCTTCTATGATGCAATTAGCTTCTATCTTGACTGAAGGTAAAATTTATCCCAAAGATATTAAAAAGGCGCATATTCTTTATAATGTTGCTTCAGTTATGGGTGCTGATGGTGCCGCAGAAAAACGCGATGCATTAGAGGAAACCCTTTCTATTGAAGATTTGCTTGCTGTACAGTCTAGCGCTGAAGATTATAAACCTGAACCGTCAGAGAAAACTAAATTTATTCGCCAGACTTACGGAGAAAGCTTGAAACTTTATATTGACAATAATATAAATGCTTTAAATCAAAATAAAAATGAAAGCGTAAATTAGGAGTTTCTTTCGTGAAAGTATCGGCTATCTTAAATAAAATCATTTCGTGGTTAGGTGTGTTTTTCTTTCTACTTGCGGCATATATGATTTATCGCCAGCTTTCTAAGTATTCTATGGAAGAGTTGAAAAATGCTATTTTAAGTATTCCTCTTCATAATTTATTATATGCGTTGTTAGCTTCTTTTGTCGGTTATGTTGCATTGTCTACATACGATTTTCTTGCTTTAAAATATATTAAAACAAAATTGGCTACGTGGAAATGGGTTCTTACCGGTTTTGTCGGTTTCTCGGTTAGCAATAATGCCGGTCATGCTATTGTTTCCGGCGGCGCTGTAAGATATCGTTTTTATTCTCGTTGGGGAATCCTTCCGGGGGATATCGTAAAAATGGTTACCTTTTCCGGATTTACTTATCTCGTTGCTTGTTTTTTCCTTATTATTGTCGGCTATGTTATGACACCTGATCACGCTTTTGGTGGTAATGAATCTACAAAAATGTCAACTTTTATTACAATGATTTTATCCGTTATCGGTTTATTTATCTATCTTTGGGCTAGTATTTATTATACAAAAGACCTTATTATCAAAGGGGTTAATTTCAAAATGCCAAAATTTTCTTTGGCTCTGGAGCAAATTTTTATCGGCAGTCTTGATATTTTAATGGCTTCTTTGGTGCTTTACTCTGTTCTTATCAGTTTTGTTGAAATTGATTTTGTTACCTTTATGGGGGCTTTTATTATTGCGCAAGTTTTAGGTGTTTATAGTCAAGTTCCCGGTGGGTTAGGTGTATTTGAGCTTGTTTTTTCAAACATTTTACCGGGACAGGATAATCAAGCCATTCTTTTTGGTGCTCTGATTGCTTATCGCATTATTTATTATCTTTTGCCTTTGATTTTATCCGGTATTGTATTGGTCGTATACGAATATTTTAGAAATAGAAAAGAAGATAATATTGTTGGTTAATTTCTATAAAAAAAGCAAAACATATGGTTAATGTTTTGCTTTTTAAAAGTTCAACGTTATTGTGACATTTTTTCTATGTATTCAATAACTTCTTCAGCTGTTGGCAATTTTTCTTTGTAGCCATGATTGTAATTGTTTATAGGTTCGTTATACAGTATCCAATACCGACAGTTGGATACACGCCCACCAAACTGTTTTGCCAATTGTTCGCACACAAAATCTTTGCCGTGGTTTATAAATTTTACAGAATCATCTGCTGTCGGATACTCAATTAGTACATTGTAATTCCATACAGCAGCAGATATGGATATTTCTTCCTTGGCTACTTCTATTAAGCCCATCAGTCTATCGCTGTGTTCAGTTTTTATGTGTAGTACAAATTGAGAAGAATAGACTTTTAATCCACACATGTGATTCTCTAATAATGCTGCCAATCTATCGATTACAGCATCTGAAATAATTGTTTTTCCCATAATTTATAATATTAAATAATAATTTCATTGGCTTTTTGATTATATAAAGCATTTTTTTAAAGTAAATGTTTATTTCTTTAATCCGGCTATTAAAAAAGCCTGCTAATATGCAGGCTTCTTTCTTCTTCTATCTCAAAATTACTTCTTTAATTCTGAAGTACAATGCGGACAACGCTTCGCATTGATAGAAATTTCAGAACAGCAATAAGGACAAATCTTTGTTGTCGGCTCTGCAGCCTCTGTGGCAGCTTCTTCTTTAACAACGGTGGCTTGCAACTTATTGATGGCTTTTATCAATAAAAATACGGCAAAGGCAACTATTAAGAAGCTAATTAACGCATTAATGAACAAGCCATATTTAATGGCAACAATATTTTCACCTTCTCCGGACAATACAATTTGTAAATCAGAAAAATCTACCTTGCCCAATAGCATACCAATTGGTGGCATCAAAACATCATTCACTAAAGAATTAACAATTGTTCCGAAAGCACCACCGATAATGATACCTACGGCCATATCAATCACATTACCACGCATAGCAAATGTTTTAAATTCAGATAAAAAGTTTTTAAACATTATAGACTCCTTTTCATGTTTAAGTTAATTGTCGCTCTTGCTTGCCAAATCTTTAGCAACTTTGGGATCACGCAAAAGCTTTTCTATCCGGTCAACTTCCTCGAAGGATGTATCCATCCGAAAGTTTAAATCCGGTGTATAGCGAAGCTTCAACTTGGCGGCTATTAATTTTTTCAGTCCCCATGTTTCCGCATTCAAATCATCTTCTATCTGCCCTAAATTTTGGCCATTCAAGGTCATGAAATATATCGTACATAGTTTCAAATCAGGCGAAACTTCAACTTTGGTAATGGTAATGAAGTTATCTAGTATTAAAGGGTTTCTGACTTCTCCACGCTCTAAGGCTCCGGCAATTATCTTTCTTATTTCTTGCCCTACTCTTAATTGGCGTTGTGAAGGTTCTTTATATACCGCATTTGCCATCAAATTTTCTCCTATAATTTGGCAGCTATTGTCTCTATTTCATAGCATTCGATATAGTCTCCGACTTGAATATCGTTGTAGTTTTCAAAACTCATACCACATTCGTAGCCGTCTTTGACTTCTTTCACATCTTCTTTGAAACGTTTTAACTGTGCTAAATTACCATCGTGAATAACGACATTATCACGTAATAAACGAACTTTTGCGCCACGTTTTACCAGTCCTTCAGTTACCATACAACCGCCTACTTTGCCAACACCGGTAATATTAAAGACATTACGTATCTCTGCATAACCTAAGAATTTCTCTCTAATTTCAGGTGATAACAGACCTTCCAAGCCTTTCTTCACATCATCAGCAACGTCATAAATAATGGAATAATAGCGAATATCTATGCCATCACGACGTGCCATATCTCTTGCTTGCGGAATTGCGCGAACATTAAATCCGATAATAAATGCATCAGAAGCTTTAGCAAGGGTTACATCAGACTCTGAAATAGGGCCAACGGCCGAGTGCAATACGTGTACCGACACTTCATCATTAGATAATTTTGTTATTGTGCCTTCTATCGCTTCTATGGAACCCTGAACATCTGCTTTGATAATAACCGCTAATTGCTTAGATTCACCTGATTTAATTTTATCCAACATTTGCTCCATAGCAGACTTTGCGCTCTTTACCAACTTAGCGTCACGTTCTTTGCGAATTCGATAATTCGTTACTTCACGAGCTTTCTCTTCATCTTTAACAATGATGAAATCATCACCGGCTGAAGGTGTGCCTTGCAAACCTAACACTTCAACAGGTGTGGCAGGAAGGGCTTCAAAAACTTTTTTACCGTTCTCATTAAACATGGCGCGAACGTGTCCCCATTCTTTACCTGCAATACATACTTCACCTACTTTTAAGGTACCGTTTTGTATTAATACCGTTGCAACATTACCACGTCCTTTTTCCATCTTAGCCTCAATAACTACACCTTCGGCCGTACGGTTCGGATTGGCTTTGAGGTCAAGTATTTCAGCTTGCAATAAAATAGCTTCAACCAATTTATCAATATTTATGCGCTTTTTAGCTGAAACTTCCGCACATAAGCTTTCGCCACCCATTTCTTCAACAGCTATACCATGTTGCAATAACTCGGTTTTTACTTTCATTGGATCTGCACCGGGTAAATCTATTTTATTAATAGCAACAACTATCGGTACATTTGCTGCCTGAGCATGACGTATTGCTTCAATGGTTTGCGGTTTGATACCATCATTGGCAGCCACAACCAAAACAACAATATCCGTCACCTTAGCTCCGCGAGCACGCATTTCTGAAAACGCTTCGTGACCAGGAGTATCAATAAAGGTGATTTTCTGTCCGTCTTTTAAGGTGATTTGGTAAGCACCTATATGTTGAGTAATGCCACCTGCTTCACGTGCTGCAACATTAGTTTCACGCAAAGCATCCAACAATGATGTTTTACCGTGGTCAACGTGTCCCATAACCGTGACAACCGGTGCTCGAGGCAATAACTCATCTTCTGTATCTTTAGGTCCGGTCAATCCCTCTTCAACGTCACTTTCTGCCACACGCTTAAATTTATGTCCCATTTCTTCAACGACAATTTGTGCGGTATCAGCATCTATGGCCTGATTTATTGTTGCCATAACCCCTAAGGACATTAGTTTTTTAATCACATCAGAACTCTTTTCTGCCATACGGTTGGCTAAATCCTGCACGGTGATAATTTCCGGAATAACAACCTCTTTAATAATTTTTTCTTGTGGAGCGGCCTGTGTTACTTGCGGTTTTGGCGTTTTTTTCTTAAATCTGCGACGCGGTGCTCCATAACCGTAATCATCGTCATCATCATCGCCAAACATATATGAATTAACATTGATTTTGTTAGTATTACGTTTGGGGGTTTCAAAACTGCGTTTTTGAATTTTCCGCCGTTCTTGTTCAAATGTTTCTTCGCGCGTTAAGGGTTTATTGCTTTCATTACCGGATGTTTTTTTACCTTTTTTGGCATAAAAATCATCGTCATCATCATCGTCATCATAATCATCTTTTTTATCTTTGTGCTTGGCATTATATGACCTTGCATCGTTTCCTTCGTATGTTTCCGGCAATGGTTGCGGCTTTTTTTCTGCCTTTGCCGCTTTTTCTTCAGCTTCTGCCTTTTCTTTCTTTTCTTTCGCTTTAGCCTTTGCTTTTTCTTCCTCTTCTTGCTTCTTTTTCAGTTGTTCGGTTTCTTCTTTTTGTTTTTGACGCAACTGTTCTTTTTCTTCTTCTTCCTGCTTTCTTTTTGCATCGTGCTCTTTTGCTTTAGCTAGCAATTCAAGCTTTTGCGCCAATGTATCATCTATCTCTACGGTGTTTTTTTCTGGCGCAGGTTGAACTGCTACAAAGCGCTTTTTACGAACTTCTACTTGTACTGTTTTACGTCCGTCCTTAGGTTGTAAATTGGACTTTTTCAACGTGAGCGTTGATTTTCCGGATAATGTTAATTTTGTTCCATTATCTTCTGTCATTCGTTATTTTCTCCGTCTTTTATAAAGTTTTGATACTTCTTTAAATTAACATAAACCATACGGGAAATATTGTTTTTTAGAACTGCAATATGAACCGTATTTTCTTTATTTAAAGCTCTATCTAATTCATCTATACTAAATAAATTAAATATTTCAATATTTTTAGCAAGTAATACCATCTTTTCTTTGCTGTCCGAACCTGCATCTCTTGCTTGTATAATGTATTCTACTTTGTCTTTTTTTATTGCCTCTTTTACTTTTTCAAACCCTGTTATCAGCGCACCTGATTTGCGTGCTAAATTCAAACTATTTAAAGCCGGTTGTTTAACCAGATTTTCAACTATATTCATAAAATCTTCGGCTATTTTCAGATTATGCCTACTGACTTATGAAAAAGTTTCTTTTCCAAAGCTTTTGCCAAGGAAAGCTTGTTGTTTGTTATATACATTCCTTTACCCGGAAGTTTTTTATTAAAATCCGGAAGAAGATTATTATCCATCTCCACAAAGCGTAGTAATTCGCTCATGGGTTTGACTTTACCTTCTAAAATGCATTTACGTTCAACAAGCTCTCTTGACATTCTTGTTCCTATTTATCTTCGTCAGTAAACCAATGTTCACGAGCTGCCATGATAATACGATTTGCTTCAACCTCTGTAATAACTCCTTCACCAAGGATTTCTATTAATTCATCAGAGGCTAAATCAGCTAAATCATCCAGCGTTTTAACACCTTTTTCTGCCAGACTTAAAATCATATCTTGGTCTAAGCCGGCAATTGTTTTAAGGCTTTCATCAACACCCAATGATTTACTCTTTTCAATAAATTCCTCATTGCGTTTTTGAACAAAAGCTTTGGCACGATTTTGCAGCTCTGTCGCCAAATCTTCATCAAAGCCATCAATAGATGATAATTCATTTGTATCTACCATTGCTATTTCATCAACGGTGGAAAAACCTTCGGAAATTAATACGTGAGCAATCATTTCATCAATATCCAGTGCCGCAATGAATCTTTCGGAACGAATTCTATTTTCAGTTGCACGACGTTCACGCTCTTGTTCTTCGGTTAAAATATCAATATCTGCCCCAAGTAATTGTGAAGCTAATTTAACATTTTGACCGCGACGACCAATAGCAATAGAATATTGTTCATCTGTCACAACAACTTCTATACGATTATTCTCTTCGTCTAAAACAACTTTGCTGACTTCTGCCGGTGCTAACGCACTAACAATATATTGTGCTCTGTCTGCAGAATAAGGTACAATATCAATCTTTTCGCCTTGCAATTCTGTTACAACAGCTTGAACACGGATACCACGCAAACCGACACAGGCGCCAACCGGATCAATGGACGCATCTTTAGCTCTTACAGCGATTTTAGCTTTTGATCCGGGATCACGAGAAACACCCATAATTTCTACTAAACCATCATAAATTTCCGGTACTTCAGAAGTAAATAATTTGGCCATAAATTCAGGACAGGTACGCGAAAGGAAAATTTGCGGTCCCTTTGTTTCGCGACGGACATCTAAAACGTAAGCACGAATTCTATCACCATTTTTAAAATTCTCTCTCGGAATAATTTCATCACGACGTAAAATAGCTTCTGTCTTACCCATGTCTACGATTACATTACCAAATTCCAATCTTTTAACTGTACCGTTAATAATGGTGCCGATTTTCTCTTTGTACTCTTCATATTGTTTATTACGTTCAGCCTCACGAACTTTTTGAGTAATAACTTGTTTTGCTGTTTGTGCAGCAATGCGACCAAAATCAATTGGCGGAAGAGGATCAATTATATATTCTCCTACTTTGATGTCCGGATTGAGACGACGAGCCTCTGCCAATGTCAGCTCTGTTGCCTCGTGTTCAGGATCAATTTCATCAACCACTGCACGATAGCGCGCTAATGTGATTGCACCTGTTTTACGATTGATATTAACGCGTATATCGTGTTCAAAACCATATTTTGAGCGGCCGGCTTTTTGTATCGCTTGCTCCATTGCATCAAACACGTCTTCGCGATCAATATTCTTTTCTCTGGCAACAGTATCCGCTACCATCAAAATTTCAGGTCTTGGCATATTAACAATACTTTCCATTATATCCTCTTTACTCTTGAGTTAAAATTAAGCTTCTGTGTTTTTATGAGCATTAAGGTATTCTGCCCATAATTCATCAGTTATAACTATTTTTGCTTTTGCCACATTAGCATAAGCAATTTTATATTCTGTTTCTTCCATTACAAGTGTTATATCACCATTTTCAGAAACATTTTTAATCATACCTTTGAACCGTTTACGCTTATCAACAGGTTCCAAAGTCTCTAATTTTATGACATAATTGATATAACGTTTAAAATGCTCCAGTTTGGTTAATGGTCTGTCTAACCCTGGAGAACTTACTTCCAACGTATAGCGATCTTTTATCGGATCTTTTTCATCTAAAAGAGCTGATATTGCGCGACTAACTTTGGCACAGTCTTCTACTGTTAACTCTTTAGAAGCATCCTTATGATCAATCATAATCTGCAACACCGGATTAGACTCCCCAATAGTGAGAATCCGTACCACCTCATATCCCAGGTCATCTGCTAAAGGCTCTATGATATCCGCTAAGCCATGTCTTTGCATTATCTTCTCCTTATGTTTGGTAACAAAAAAGCGGGGCTTTCGGCCCCACTTTCAAATTACTATGAAAGATTATATTTGTGTTTATAACACATAAATTTTAAAAGAAAAGAGTTTTTTTAAGATTATTTCCTTTTTATCTTTCCATAGGCTTAAAATTTATATTTCAAGCCGCCTTCAACTTCTAAAGGATATTCTTCCTCTAAATACTGCATTAACTGTCCATAAATTGAAAAATCTTTATAATCGTAATTAACTTTGGCCGATAAAACACCTCTGTCACGTGAATGTATCTTATGTTTAATGCTATAATGTCCTGTCGTATCGTGATGTGCACTCAAACCTTGATACGGATTGGCAAATTCATGATAATATCCTATTCCCAAAGCCATTGTTAAACAGTTGTCTTGGTCAAATTCTATCTCTTTATCTATATTTAATCCTAAAGCACTTTCTAAAGAAAAGATATTCTTTGAGGCAATATGCAGTGCCAAATCATCTTTTCCTTCATCAATATTATCTTGATACCAACCCATAGCATTTAACCCAATAAATGGTGTTAAGTTAACATATCCAAGTTGTTTTTTATAACGTATTTCATTTAGTAATCCGTAAGTAATTTCTGAGGTATCGGCTTTATATGTATGATTATACCCGCGACGTGTATAATTTCCATCAGCATAACCAAGACGCGCCATAGTTACTGCCTTTAATCCTTTTAAATTAGTATAAGTCAATGGAATATATCCTTGAACTGTCATATTTTTACGCGTGGAATCGTTATTATAATCCGTATTGGTATGGGTAATGCTTAAGCCTGTACCTAAACGATATTTATTATTTAATTTTTTATCATAAAGCATATACATACTTTGTGAAGAAATATCATATCCTGTTAGTGTATTATGGTCGTCACGCCCCATGTGCATAGCATCAGCTCCGACAATTTTCTTGACATCACCACCATCTTTGAAGAGATTATCAACCATTGATTTATCCAAACTACGTTGAACTTTGAGTTCTTCTTCGGTTATATTAGGCAACACAGAAGAGCCCATTATATCTGCTTTTGTCTTTGCGAATTGCGAAGCTGTTGATGCTGATTTTAAGGCATTAAATAATTTTGCGTTTTTTTGCTCTGCGTATTTTTTGGAGAAATATGAGGCTTCACTGCTGTTATCCGTCATTTCCGAAAAATCTTTCATATTCATTACAATATCATATATTCCAGAACTGTTAGCTGCTATATCGGCATTATATAAATATGACCGCGAATGAACATCAACGTTACTGACATCCTCTGCTAACAAAGCGTTTTCCATTGTGGTTTGATTAGTGAAAGTATCTTGAATAACATCGCTTGATATATCCAAATCGCCACTGATGCTGTTTGCAGCGCTAAGTGTGCCACCTTGTGTTAAAACAACGTTACCACCCATAGCCGCTAAATCCAAATTTCCGGTACTGATTATACTTCCCGCATTGACCAAATGTGCTCCATTAGTCAATTGTATCGGTTGTGCGCCATTAACCAATTGTATAGCCACATTATTGTCACAATTTGTTCCGGTACAAACATTTGTATATTCCGTATCACCTATTCTAATGATTCCTCTATTTTCTACCGTTACATTTGAACCCTCAGCATATATACCAACATTTTTAGCTTTACCGCTTAAATTGATTGTACCCAGGTTAATTGCTTTTGCACTTTCTGTTTCTACCCCATGTTCATTCTTGGCAATTGCATAAATACCATAACTTTCTGATTCACCATTTACATTTATCACACCGTTGACATTATTTATTGCCTGACCTTGATTTATGTACAAACCGAAAGCTTTAGATTTTTCCGCTGTTACATTTATGACCGCATCATTTTCTATATAGCTGATGTCTCCTTTCATTCCGTAGGCGTAAGAATTGTTCTTTGTGGTTTTAACATCTATAATTGCATTTGTTCCGCTATTGTATAATGATGATTTATAGCCATACATACCGACGGCTGTACCTGTATTTTCTCCACCGGCTACATTTATTTCTATACGGCCTTCAACGTCTGCCTGATTATTTGTAGAGTAAGTATTATAAGCTGTTCCTTCATTAACGTAAATACCATAATATTCCGCATGGTCATCCGCACTTCCTGTTGAAGTTGTAATGCTAATCTTACCTAATACATGTCCGTCTGATACAGTTTCGTCATTATTTCCATAATAAGCATTATATACAACTTTCTCTTGTCCTTCGTTTTCATCATCTTCAATACTACCCGTTGCCGGTTGTTTTGATGCATAAATGCCGTACATACGGCTATATGTTGCTCCGTTTGACGAGATGGCTATATTACCCGTAACATTACTTGTGTCTTCTATGAGCGCTGCATTATAAATTTTAGCAGGCATTTGTGATTTTGCATCACTATATATACCCGCAACCGCGCCAGATGTCGAACCACCTTTGCTACCTAATATATTGAGATTGATGTTTCCTATTACAGATGTTTCTGTATTTTGACCAATACCTGTTGCATACGCATTGGCAATAGTTGCACCACCACTTTCTATGCCTTTTAAGGTCATACCAGATGTTGTGCTACGGTCATTGATAATTACATTACCGATGGCTTCTAACTTGGTATCTGAACCAGAATTGGCATACGCATTAAATATGTTACCTGCGGCATATATACCTACACCGTTCTGTGTATTATTACTACCATCATCTAATTCTATATTCACTGTTCCTTCTGCTGCAACATTATTACCACCGTATTTTGCGGATGATCTGAATGCATTATACGTATTATTGTAGTATGGCACACCGCCTTCTTCGTATAGCATAGCACCGCTCCAAATTCCGTAAGCGCTGCCACCTTTATCATTTTTTGCCGTGATGGTACCTTTACTATTGTAGCCCATAGCATTGTAGATATCTACTTTAACACCATCTCCATTGTTTACATACATACCATAAGCTGTCCCTTGGTCAGAATGGCTAACAGCATTAATTATTCCGATTGCTTCAAAATCATTAATCTTGTTAAAATACTTGCTGAACTGCGTTTCACTATTTGTAACTGATCCGCTCGTTACTATGCCATATACATTTTGATATCCGGAGACATTTATCTGACCTTCTGCAAAAGCATTGGAAATAGCAGAATCTAAGTATGCTAAGGCATTATTTATTCTTTGAGTACCACTTGGACTTTGGATACCTATAACTTCCCCTTTTCCTTCATGAGTCAGTTTTATTATTCCTGTTGCATTAACGTTGGCGGCAATGCCATCTTCAGTGTCTGCATAGGCATTTAAAATATTTCCACCACCTGTAATACCGATTATTGATCCAGAACTTTCTTTGTCTTTCTTTATTTCTATTGTCCCAGCAGCTATACTTTCAATTGGTTCAAGAGCTGTTCCAGAACCTTTATTATATGAAAATGCGTTGTAAATACTACTTTCTGAAGTATTGTTCATTCCATAAATCACAGACATAGCGTTGCTATCTGTAATATTAATTGAACCTACTGCCGTAGCATCTTCTGTTCCTGTGGTTATTATTGTCGCAGCATTATAAATTGTATTGGGAGAATACATACCGTAAATTAAGTTACCACCTGTATTCTGATTGGTTATGGTTATACTTCCGACTTCTCTGCCTGAAAATGATAATGCATTATATATGTTATCATAATATTCTATATGACCTTCACCGTCATCCGACACAATCGGTTTCATTCCATATATATCTCTGAATTCATCCACATTGCCATCGTTAGTGAGTTCTATTTCGCTGTTGTTAATATTACTGTCTTTCAGCCCTACCAAGTCTTCTGCTTTTTTTATACATTTACCCAATAATGACATTGCATAACCGTGTTCCGTATCACAAACACAATTTCCATCTTCATCTTTGATATATCCGTCTACACCACTGGTACATTCCGTGACAACACAATTATTATCTAATGCGCTAAACTCATAACCTTCTGCACATAAAGTACAATCTGCATTTTGCTCTATGGGCGCACGATTTTCTGCACATTTGTTACCACAATGCAAGTTTCCTGATGCATCGGTTGTTATTTCATATTGTGAAGGACATATATCACATGCTAACCCCATCCACTGTTCTTCACACTTGGTTTCCGTTTGAATACATACATCATTCACATCATCATATGTATAACCATCTTTGCATTGATCGCAATTTTCATCAAAATTCGGTTTGCACGTACACGCATCGTCAGGATCCGGTCCGGGAGCTATTTGATATTGGTGAGTCGGACAATCCACAGCTTTTGTACATGTGTTTTGATATGAAAAATATCCTTCTTTACAAATACAAGTATCTCTTTCTTGGATATATCCTTCTCCTCGTAAAGAACAATTCAAATTTTGGTAGCACCGACCATTAAAATCTAAATAATTCTCTGCGCATCCTGCACATCCGTTTGCGACATCCGCATAGCCATGATAACATGTACAAAGTCCTGATACTGCATCGTATTTACCATGAGAGTGACAATATAATTCATTTAAATTATTCCATTCTTCTCTATTGCCATCGCCTTCTTTATAGTCGCCATCTTCTGCTTGTGTGCAATTTTCTTTTTCGCCAAAATATCCTTTATTCTCATTACATACACATTCAATTATATTACCATTTCTTACCGGTATAGTATGATTGTAAGCACTACACGGATTCTCTGCATAGCAATAATCTGCGGCTGGATTATCATAAGTATCATATCCGGGATCACAGTGTCTACATGCTGTTTGGAGTTGGTCCATACAGTGTTCAATGTCTTTATAACACTGCGTATTATCCCCATTATGCGTACCATAACCGGTTATACACTCTCTACAAAATGATGTTTCTTGTGTTTTGCAGTACGGAATATCTGTATAGCAAAATGTTCCATCACCGCCATGCACACCAAATCCTTCATAGCATTCCGTACATATACCGCCATCTTGGATTTTGCAGTTATTAATAGGCGGATAGCATACGTTATCCTTTAAGTGATAATTATTTTCGCAGGATGAGCATGTATCTTTGTTTTGTGCTGTACAATGCGGAATTGTCTTATAGCATATTGTATCATCACTTCCATATTTTCCATAGCCATCCCAACAATTACACACCTTTGTAACAACATTATACTCGCCATTAGTACACTTTTTCGTCGGATCATCGCCGCCTCCGCCACCGCCGCCTCCGCCGCTGTCACCATTATCGGTCTCGCCACGCAAAGCATATGCAGCTACTACAGCACCAGTTCCTAATACTGCTGCACCAATCCAATAAGGTGTATCTGAAATATATTTAGGTGTAGAAGTTTTTATTGCAGTTGTCTGGTATTTTCCAAAGAAACGCTTATAAGCACTTTCCGGAATATTGTTCAAACACCTCGGCGATTTATTGGCGCCATATGAGGTTAAAATGTTATATGTTCTTTTATCTTGTCTAATAACGGATAAGCATACCGGATTATATCCGTGTTCATCAACACTTTCCAGGGAATATCCTCTATCCAACAAACTTTCTATTTTTTGTGTATTATTTTGACGTGCCAACTCATAGAATGCTTTTGCAACGGTGATTTTTCCACTTTCCGCATTTGCATTTATCGCAAATACGGATGATAAAGCCAAAATCCATAATATTATTTTTCTTTTTATTTTCATATACTTGTCCATATAGAGTGTGTCCACATATACTCTTTTAGATGTTATTATAAAATTGAATGTTTAAAAATTCGGTTAATATTTCAGCTCTTTTTAAAATGGACTTGATTTTGTGATATTTTATGAGTAATGTAGACGAAGTTTGTTTATTTTAGGAATTTTTAAGATGACAGAAAAGAAAAACTATTATCCAGAATTAAATGCTAAAATTAGTTTTCCGGAAATGGAAAAAAATATTTTAAAGTTTTGGGACGAAGATAAAACTTTTGAAAAATCTATTCAGAATCGTGATAAGGCGGCTGAATTCGTTTTTTACGACGGACCTCCTTTTGCAAACGGAACACCTCACTATGGACATATTATGGTATCCTATGTTAAAGATGCCGTTGCACGTTTTCAAACAATGAACGGGAAAAAAGTAGAGCGCCGTTTGGGTTGGGATTGCCATGGTTTACCGGCTGAAATGTCTGCAGAAAAGCAACTTGGTGTTTCCGGTCGTAAGCAAATTGAGGCATACGGCATTGAAAAGTTTAATGATTTTTGCAGAACTGATGTCTTAAAATATTCCGGTATATGGGTTGATATGTTTAAGCGTATCGGTCGTTGGGTCGATTTTAGTCATGATTATAAGACCATGAATCTTTCTTTTATGGAAAGTGTTATTCATAACTTTAAGGAACTTTATGACAAAGGGCTTATTTATGAAGATTATCGTGTATTGCCTTATTCCTGGGCGGCCGAAACACCTTTATCTAACTTTGAGGTTAATTTAGGTTATAGAGATAAGACAGATAGTGCTATTACGGTTATGTTTAAGTTGGAAAACGGTAAGAAAATCCTTGTTTGGACCACAACACCGTGGACCTTACCTTCAAATTTAATGCTTGCTGTCGGTAATGATATTGATTATGTTGTTATGAACGAAGACGGACAAGATTATATTATTGCCGAAGCACGTTTAAATAGCTACAAGAAGCAACTGGAAAATGCGCATCAAGTTGGTAAAATTAAAGGTTCAGATTTGGTTGGTATGAGTTATGAACCAATGTTCCCTTATTTTAAGGAGCTTAAGAATAAAGGCGCATTTAAGGTTCTTTCCGGTGAATTTGTTTCTACAGAAGATGGTACCGGTGTGGTACATATTGCTCCCGGTTTTGGTCAAGATGACTTTGAAGTATGTCGGCAATATGATGAAAACTTCCCTGTTGTTTGTCCGGTTGATGAAGCCGGTAAATTTACCGCTGAAGTTCCTGATTATGAAGGAAAACAAGTCTTTGAGACAAATGAACCGATTATGCAATGGTTAAAAGAAAATCATCTTTTGGTTAAAAAAGAACAGTATACGCATACTTATCCTTATTGTTGGCGTACAGATACCCCTCTTATTTATAAGGCTATGTCTTCTTGGTTTGTCAAAGTAACTGATTTTCGCGATGAGATGGTTAAAAATAATCAAGAAATCACCTGGATTCCAGGACATATTAAAGATGGTCGTTTCGGTAAATGGCTTGAGGGTGCTCGTGACTGGTCTATTTCTCGTAACCGCTTTTGGGGTACCCCTATTCCGGTTTGGAAATCTGATAATCCGAAATTTCCGAGAATCGATGTATTCGGATCCTTGGAAGAAATTAAAGAAAAAACCGGTGTGGAAGTTACCAATTTGCATAAACCTTATATTGATAATGTTGTTTATGCCAATCCTGATGATCCGAGCGGTCAAACAAAAATGCGTCGTGTTTCCGATGTATTTGACTGTTGGTTTGAAAGTGGTTCCATGCCTTATGCTCAGATCCATTATCCGTTTGAAAATAAAGAATGGTTTGAAAATCATTTCCCCGCTGACTTTATTGTAGAAGCGATTGACCAAACACGCGGTTGGTTCTATACTTTAACGGTACTCTCCACTGCTTTGCATGGTAAACCTGCTTTTAAGAATTGTGTTTGCACAGGTCTTTTAATGGCTGAAGATGGTCAAAAGCTTTCTAAACGCTTAAAAAATTATCCTGATCCGAATGAAATTCTGGAAACTGTTGGTTCTGATACTCTTCGTTGGTTCTTAATTTCTTCTCCGGTTATAAAGGGCGGAAATGTAGCTGTCAGTGGTAAAGAAATTACAAAGACTGCCAGAAAAGCTTTGATTCCTTTCTGGAATGCTTATTATTTCTTTACTTTATATGCGAACGCCGAAGGAATTAAAGCTACGGAAATTTCACAGTCATCCGATGTTTTAGATAATTACATCTTGGCCAAACTTAAAGCGCTTATTAATGATGTTAAATCTGATATGGAAACCTATGAAATTGCTCGAGCATGTGCATCAGTTGAAGATTTCTTAGAGATTTTAAATAACTGGTACATTCGCCGTTCTCGTGCTCGTTTCTGGGATGGTGAGGATTTGAATGCCTTTAATACACTCTATACTGTATTGGTTAATGTGGCAAAGATTGCTGCTCCATTAATGCCATTTATGAGTGAATTTGTGTATAAAGGCTTGACTGGTGACGAATCTGTTCATTTAACAGATGTTCCGAACTTAGATGCTATTGATGACAATATGCAACTTATTACGCAAATGGATATGGTTCGGGCTATTTCTTCTGTGGCTAAGGCTATTCGTGAGGAACATAAACTTCGCAATCGCTTACCGCTTAAATCTATGATAATTGCCGGCGATAAAGCTCATTCCTTAAAAGATTTTGCTGAGGCAATCAAAGATGAGGTCAATGTAAAAGAAATTGAACTAAAATCTGATATTACTGATGTTGCCGGACGATTTTTATATCTTAAGACACCACTTATCGGTAAACGTTTGGGCGCTTATATGAAAGATATTATGGCAAAATCTAAGACTGACGAATGGAAGCAGAATGCAGATGGTACGCTTTCTATTGCCGGTCAAACTTTGTTTGCCGAAGAATATGAGTTGCGCCTTGTTATTAAAGAAGGTATGAGCGGACAAGCTCTTCCGGATAATACAGCAGTGGTTATCTTAGATACAGAGATTGATGAAAATCTTGAAAAAGAAGGCATAGCACGCGATTTTGTCAGAATGATTCAAGCTTTACGTAAGAGCAAAGATTTTGATATTTCCGATAGAATCAAATTGGCTTACTCCTCTAATGATACCAAAGTTAAGACGGCTATTACGGAATATGCTGATTATATCAAAGAGCAAGTTTTGGCTCTTGAAATAGCCGAGAATGCAAGTATTTCTGAGCCGACAGTTGACGAACTGGGCGGTGCGGAAGTTAAGTTTGATGTGATTAAAGCCGCTTGAGATAGAGTAGGCTTGATCTATCGCTATAGAGGGAATATAGAGTTCCCTCTTTTTTATTTGACTTTTCTTTATTTCTAAAATACCCTTATTCTGTATTGGTTGATTACCAATGTGAGGTTTAAAGCCCTCTTGAGGGAAGTTTTATGAACATAACTCAAGAGGCTTTTTTACTACTTGAGGTGTATTATGAAAAGATTGTGCTTGTTTGCAGGGTATAGCAAATTAAATATTATTGAAGATTATGTGGTTTACTACTTGAAAGAACTCTCTAAATTTGCAGATATATATTATTGCGCGGATTGTACTTTATCGCCTCAAGAATTAGCAAAAATTAAACCATATACTAAGTTATGTTTAGCCAAGCGCCACCAGAAATATGATTTTGGTTCTTGGGGAACTCTTTTTGCCCAAGTTCCAAATTTAGATAACTACGATGAGTTAATTTTAGCTAATGATTCCTCTTTTGGACCTTTATATCCATTAGATAATATTTTTAGCAGCATGGAGAATAAAAATGTGTCTGCATGGTCTCTTTGTGGAAATAAATTTATGATGAGTTTTTTTATTGTTTTGAAACGTGATGTATTCTTAACTCCTTGGTTTAATGATTTTATGGCAGGCATTAGAGAAGATATTGCAAAGAGCGATATTGTTAGAATATATGAAAAAGGATTATCTCAGTTAATCGAAAAACACGGCTTAAAGTGGGATAGCTTATTTTCTAAACACAATCTTAATGCTCAAATTAAAGATAAATATGGATTTGTTAAGCAAGGACTTAAAACTATTCCTTTGTCTATTAGAATGTGGCATCGTTTCCGTCCCAATAAAACCAGAGTATATGATGACGATTATTTCATTATGTTTTTACTAGGCATGCCGCTTATTAAGAAACTTGCTTTTTCTATGAATTCTAATCATTTCAATATTCTGGCACCATTGTTTATCAAAAAATATTCTTCTTATGACTATAAGTTAATAGAAGAATCTCTGCAATTAAATGATATTAAGCCGCTTTATGTGCCATTAAAACAAAAGATTTCAACTACAATACGACATTTTATATTTGATAAGCGCTATAAAAGCAGTTGTATTATTTATCGTGTTTGCAAAATACCCGTTTATGCTAAGAAGCACTCTGTAAATTAAAACTCTCTTGTATGTTTGCGTAATAGCGGATTTTTGTTTGATTGTTGCTTTTTCCGGTTTGATAAAAGCCTCTTTTCATATTTTAATCTGGTATCTGCTTGTTTTCGCCATATCTCTTTATTTTCTAATTGATATGGCTGGCAAGCTAAATTAATTGCAACCAATTCATCTATTATTTTATTTAATTTTCTTTGTTGTTTGTTTTTAGGCGGAATTATCTTAACTCTTTGTGCAACGGCATTTTCATAATCATTATATTCTCTGCAGAATTTTTTGCTTTTTTGACACTTTTCCATGTTATCTGCAAAATTTTGTTCAAATTGTTTTATTTGTTCAGTTGTCCATTCTACTTTGACATTACTCATTTTTTGTAAAACATATACCATCTCCATAACTGTCTTAAAATCTTTATAATTTGGCATAACTAACCACCTCCCGAGCTTAAGTTTATAAGCTTCAGAAGTTCGCTTTGCAATATCACTAAACCTAATTGAGTGGTAATCTCTATACTTTAATCTTATATTCTTATAATATGCCGCTTGGTTGATACGATTTCTATACCTAAATCTTTGTCTCTTTTATTTGCATCTAAACGTTGTTCATACTTAAATCTTACAGCTCTTTGCTTTTTGATGATACTTGGTCTATCCAATTGTAATGGTTGGCAGGCTAAATCTATTGCGTTAACCTCTTCTAAAATTCCGTTTAATTGTACTTCACGCTGATTTTTAGGATTTTTTATTATTCCTTGCTCTGAGGCTTCCGCATAATCCATATAATCTTTTTGAAATTGAGGATTTCTTTGGCATTTTTCATAATTTTCCGAAAATTTCTTCTCAAACTCGTCTTTCTGTGCTTTTGACCAATTTCTCTTTGCATAATGCGCTTTTTGCATGACATATACCATTTCCATAACGGTTTTGAACTCTTTATATGGATTAGGATTTCTTTTTGTTTTTTGAGGAGAAGTTGCAATCTTCTGCTTTGCAGCAATAATTGTCTGTCTTTCTGTTTCTTTGGCCTTTAGCTCACGCTTTTTTTGATTTTTTTCTTGAATTTCTTTTACTTCCTTTTCTTGCATATCTTTGAATTTCTTTATCAGTTTTTTAAACATCTGAACTTCTCCTAGTTTTTTCTTTGTCTAAGATTATATACTAAAAGTAGTGCATAATCAAGCATATTTTATAGCATCAAGTGCACCTTGAAGAATGTAAGCTGCGGCCGTTGCATCTAAAACTTTAGCTCTCTTTTTACGCGATAAGTCTACTTCTTTTATTAAAAAACTTTCTGCGGCAGAAGATGATAAGCGTTCGTCCCAAAGAAACAGCGGCAACTTAAAATTATCAATCAGTACTTGAGCGAATCTGCGTACCTCCGTGGCAATTTCTCCCTCTGCTCCGTTCATTTGCAATGGTAAACCCATGACAATTGCACCGATTTCTTTTTCTTTAATAATTTTACTCAACTCTTCTAAATCTTGGTTTAGTTCTTTGCGGTATAAAATTTTATAAGATGTAGCTATGGTTAACGATAAGTCTGAAACGGCCAATCCCATGCGTTTTGAACCATAATCTATTCCAAGAATAGCTTTTTTCGGGGGCAAAATTTGTTTAAATTCTTTAATATTCATATTTATCTCCTGTTTTTTGTTAGCATATATTTTTTTTGATGTAAACAGTTGATTGTTAGGAGAATGTAAAGATATTTCGTTTACAGTTTTCGTATTCAATACTTTTTTAAGATGGTAAAAATGCTAAAAAGAATTCTTATTATAACTTTATTGCTAACTTTTATAACTTCTCCGGCTTTAGCCCTTAAGAGTGCTGTTGAGCAACGACAAGAATGGGATAAATGGCTTTCCGGTCTAAAAAAAGAAATGATCAGCAAAGGTATTTCAAAAAAAACTATTAACCGTGCCTATCAGACAGATTATTTTCATGAAATTAAGCCATCTGTCTTAAAGCACGATAAGAGACAGACTGAATTTGTACTAACCTCAGATGTTTATGTTAACAAATTAGTTAATAAAGATAAAGTAATAAAAGCGCGTCAACATTATAAAGAACTGCAGAAAAAATATAAAGAACTCTGTCAAGATACCGGCGTTCCTTTAAATTATTTAGTTGCGTTCTGGGGTGTAGAAACCCATTTCGGATATAATAAAGGCAAACATCACCTTATTGACGGGCTGACTAACCTCAGCTATAAAAATCGGCGAGCTAAGTTTTTTAAGCAAGAACTTTATAATGTGCTTAAAATCATGGATAAATATGATTTAAGCGGTGATAAGATGAAAGGTTCATGGGCCGGAGCAATGGGGCATTTCCAATTTATGCCTTCAACATATAATGCCTATGCAGTTGATTATGATGGAGATGGGGTGGCTGATATTTGGGATGATTTCGGTGATGCTATCGCTTCTGCCGCAAATTATCTTTCTAAACTTGGGTGGAAGCCTGATGAACCATGGGGACAAGAAGTTATTTTACCTTGGAATTTTGATTATACTCAAATCGGTTTGAAAAAGTATAAAACGGTTGAAGAGTGGAAAAAACTCGGTATTATTGGCGCTGATGGTAAGGCTCTTAAACTTCCTTCAGATGCCGCGGCCGGTATTATTTTACCTGACGGACGACGGGGCCGCGCTTATATTACATTGAGTAATTTCCGACGTATTATGATTTGGAATCGTTCTATAAACTATGCTCTTGCTATTGTTAAATTGGCTGAGTATACACAAAATAATCATCGATTTGCACCTCTTCCTGAAAAGGCTATTTATAAACTTACAGATGAAGATATCCTTAAGGTCCAACACTTTGCGAATCGCACTTTAAAATCCGGATTAAAAGAAGATGGTCGATTTGGTCCTAAAACCGGTGATGCTGTGCGTAAACTGCAAAAGAAATGGAATTTACCTCAAGACGGTATGCCTGATTATATCCTTTTAAATAAAATAAAAAACTACAAAACACGTGCTGATTTTATGGCTCCGCCACAGCCTAAAAAACCCAAGAAATCATAAATTTAATCTATTTTGCTAATTATAACGGAGGTCATTTTCGGCTTTTCTGCAGTTATTGTTATAGCGTCTTGAATGGTTCGTTTTACTTCTTTTATAATTGTCTTATCTTCTGCATGTACATAACATAAAGGCGTCTTAGTGTCCACCCTATCACCTATTTGGCAAAATGACGTAAAACCTGTGGTATAATTTATCTTTTGTTCCGGAGTGGTGCGCCCGCCCCCTAAAATGATTACCCCTAAACCGACTTTACGTGTATTTATAGCTGAAATATAGCCTTCGGTCTGAGGATATATCGGCTCCACATAAGCTGCTTTTGGGGCTTTTTCCTCAAAATTTTCTAATATTTCTGCATCTGCCCCCATATCTACAGCCATTTTAATAAATTTCTCATAAGCAGCACCACTTGTTATACTTTGGTTCAATTTAGTCTCGGCATCACTTATATCTTTTGCTAAACCGCTATTTACAAGTAGTTCTTCACATAAGGCCATGGTTACCTCATTTAAGCGAGTATTGGCCTTTTCATTTTTCAAATATGATAGGGCTTCTTTAACTTCCAATGCATTACCAACCGTTGTTCCCAATACACTATTCATATCCGTTAATAATGCCGTTGTTTTTGTTCCGGCTCCATTGGCAACACGCGTAATGGATTCCGCTAATTCTGAGGCTTGCAGAATATTTTCCATAAAAGCTCCATTACCACATTTAATATCCATTACTAAATATTGCAGTCCTGCCGCCAACTTTTTGGAAAGAATTGACGCTGTTATTAACGGAATAGACTCTACTGTTGCACAAACATCACGGATAGCATATAATTTTTTATCTGCAGGTGCTAAGTCTGCGGTTTGTCCCATAATAGCGCAACCGACATCTTTGATGGTTTGCTTAAATTGACTAACTTCAACTGCTGTATTATATCCCTTTATAGAATCTAACTTATCAAGTGTGCCGCCGGTGTGCCCCAAACCTCTTCCTGCAATCATCGGTACATAAGCACCGCATGCCGCCAGCATCGGAGCCAGCATCAAACTGACTTTATCTCCGACACCACCCGTGGAATGTTTATCTACAATCGGTTTATCTTTCATATCATCCCATGAAAGTCTCGTTCCGGAATCGCGCATGGCTAAAGTTAAGGCTAGTGTTTCATCTTTAGATAATCCATTCAAAAAAATTGCCATAGAAAATGATGCGGCCTGAATATCGGCTATTTTTCTATTACACATACCTTTGATAAAAAAATCTATTTCCTCTGCTGTTAATTTTTCATTGTTACGTTTTTTACGAATAATTTCCTGTGGCAGCATAGTTATCCCTCCTCTTTAACAAATTCCGTTATCAATTTGACAAGTTTTGCAGCAGCTTTATTTGCTGTTTGGAGTGTTTCCAGATGTGATGGGGTATTTTTCATCAAACCGGCACCATAATTAGTTATGACAGATATTCCTAAAACTTCCATAGAGCATTGTGAAGCAACAATAACCTCCGGTACTGTTGAACTTCCGACAGCATCTGCCCCTAATTTAGCAAACATCCGAACTTCAGCCTCTGTTTCAAAATTAGGACCTAATACCATAAGATAAACACCTTCGCATACTTCTATATCATTTTCATGAGCAATTTGTTTCATTTTTTCAAGTAATCTCGGCGTATAAACCCCATTCATTGCCGGAAATCTTGGGCCATAAAAATCATTGTATGCGCCGACTAGCGGATTTTTACCGCTAAAATTAATATGGTCATTTATCAGCATTATGCTTCCGGGCGCCATATTTGTATTTAATGAACCTGCCGCATTGGTTACTATCAGCTTTTTAATACCTAAATCTTTGAGGGAATAAATTGCATTGGCTATGGTACTCGGATTGTATCCTTCGTATAAATGAACACGACCATTGACGCATAGAATTTCTTTGCCGCACAGTGTACCACTTACCAATTCCCCCTTGTGCCCTTCTACCGAACTGGTCGGAGAACCAGGTATATCCTTGTAGCTCAATCTTTTTTTATTTTCCATACTCTCAACAAGATCACCCAGTCCGGAACCTAAAATAATGGCTACTTTAGTATCTTTTATCCCAAGTTTTTCCTTGATAAGATCAGCTACTTCCTTTGCTTCCATTAAAAATCCTCCTTAAAATTATGAGGCAACAGCTCTGATAATTTATATTTTTTGCAAATTTCTTTGGCATCTGCTAAGTAAATTAAGGTGTCTGCGGTTGAAAATTCCGCTATTCTTTGTAAACAAGCACCGCAAGGATAAACTAAATTTTTGCCATCTGCCAAAACCAGCAAAGCTTTAATTTTTTTACCACCTCCAACTATCATTGCAGAAATAGCACCGGCTTCTGCGCACGTACCACATGGAAATGAAACATTTTCTACATTGCAGCCTTGATATATTTTACCATCATCGGCATAAATAGCGGCTCCGACCCTATATCTTGAATATGGTGCATAAGCATTTTTGCGGGCAAGCTCCGCTTTTTGGAAAAGCTTTTGAGATATTTCCATAACTATCTCCTTTAAAACAATTTTTTTAAAAAAATATTCGCTTGTTATCGTTTCGTTAATTTTTTGTAGTATACAATGATAAAAAAATTTAGCAAAGCTTATTTTTAATTTGGGAGAAGAACGTGCTCAAAAAAGTTATCATAGGTCTTATTTGTTTTATCATTGTTGCCTTAACTGCAGGTGGTGTATATCTTTATATGCTTGATTGGAACAAGCATAAAACCATGGTGGAAGACAGATTTTCACAAATTACCGGATTGAAGGCTCGTATTGAAGGGAATTTGGCTGTTGAATTGTTCCCTTCTCCCAAATTTTCTGCTGGTATGGTTAAATTTTTTAAACCTACCAATACATTGGCACCTTTGGTCAGTGTTAACCAAATTTCCGCGCACGTTGATTTGTGGAAATTATTAAATCAGAAGTTCATCCTGAGTGCGATGACATTGACACATGCCGAAGTCAATGTGACAATTAATGAACAAGGTGATTTAAACTGGGATAATGTTGGCAATTCGGTTAGTAATAAATCCGGTAATATTGAAGTTTCTTTTAATGATATTCGTTTAACCGACTCAGTTATTAGTTATAAAAATCTTAAAGAAAAAGAAGAATTTGAGTTACCTAGCATTACGGCATCCATCAGTGCTCCTACTTTACAAGGTCCATATAAAACGAATGGTAAATTTATTCATAATAACAGCGAAATTAAATTTAGCGGCAGTATTGTTAAAAACAAAAACATTGCTGTTAATATGGCCTTAGAGAATGCAGCAACATCCAGTAAAGTTTCTATTGAAGGAACATTAGGACAACAAGCTTCCGGGACCTTTACTTTTGATGCTCCTCATCTTGTGGATACGGCTTCTGTTATTTTCGGCGAGGGGGCTCTGCCCGAACATTATGAAAATCCTTTGTATGTATCTTTCAAATATAACTATGATCAAAATTTGTTAAATCTTGATAATTTTAATATTGCTTATGGCAAAGATAATAAAGGTGTCGGAACAATTGCCGTTAAAATTTCAAAGGAAAAGAAGAATATTCAGGGTAACTTTGATATGACGTCTTTCAATTTGGGACTCTTAAGAAATATCGGTTCTGATATGGTCAATTTTGTTAAAGATGGGAATAAAATTGCAGAAACATCTTTTGCTCAATATGATGGTGAGATAAATTTACATGCAGGAAATGTTACTTATAATGACGTGACGGCTCAAAATCTTAATATGAATTTATCCCTCACTGACGGATTGTTGACCTTAAATAGATTTGGTTTAAATTTGCTTGGGGAAACCGCTATTAAATCATCCGGAAACGTTAAATTTAATGAGACCTTAGATTATCAAGTAGAAACAGCTATAAAAACAGCTGATCTGAGAGCTTTCACCTCTATTTTTGGCATTGATTTGGCTAAACTTGCGCCTGCTGACAGCAAGAAAAATATTTTCAAAAAATCTGAACTCAGCTTTAATTTAGATGGTAATCTAAATCAATTATCAGTTTCTATTCCTAATGCAGTTGTTGATTCTACTGAACTCAAAGGAAATGTCGGCTTTGTTTATAATGATAAAACTTTTGTCATAGCAGATCTTAATGCGACAAAAATTTTATTTGATAAATATTTAGATATTCTTCCGAATTCTATAAAAGATGCCAGTTTTGAGAAAAAGCTTGTTCATCAATTTAATTTGCTTCCTTGGAATCATGATATTAATATTGAAGCACATGTATCAATTGCTTCAGCCGTGTATAATTCTGTTCCATTGGAAAAAATATCGCTAGAATTCCAAAATGAAGATAATTCTCTTGCTTTAAAAAAACTGTATATTGATAGTTTTGCCGGGGCCAATCTTAACCTCAGCTTTGATGCGACTGATATTTATACCAAACCGTATTTTAAGGAACTCAGCTATGATATCAAAACCAACAATTTGCCGCAATTTGCTTCTGCGCTAAGAATTGACACAGGAAATAAACCTTTGTTCCAAAGAAAATTATTTGCGGCTCAAGGTGCTCTAAATGGAAATTTAAATAACTTTAATTTGAGTTCGGTTCAGAAATTCGGGGACACAGAGTTTTCTTATACCGGTACAGTCCAAAATAATGAAGAAAAGATTGCCGTTGATGGCGATTTAGAGCTGAAAGCTAACAGTTTTTCAGATTTTGTTAAAGCAATCAACATTGATTATACACCGGATATTCCCGTTACTTCATTTACTTTAACAGGAAAATTGAAAGGTTTTGCTGATTTGTTCATTATTGATAATTTAAAAGCATATCTTGGTGCTAATAATATTACAGGAAAATTGCAAGCTGATACTACCACTTCTACGCCTAAAGTTGAAGCAACTTTAAGTTTTGATAAGTTTGATGCTAATCGTCTATTTAATTTAAATAAACGAGAACTTATTGTTGTGAAACAATCCGATACCGGCACTTTTATCACTAAGCCAATTCTAGATGATACAAAAATTGACTATTCTCCTTTAAAATCCGTTGATTTTAATTTAAAATTGGATGCCTCTCAATTTGTTTATGGCAAAACAAACTATGCTAATACTAAATTTGACGCAACTTTGTTCAACGGAGTATTAAAAGTTAATAACTTCGAAACAGCTAATAGCAACACCAGTGTTAGTTTGAAATTTGTTTTAGATAGTAACAATATTCCTTCTATTCAGGGGGACTATGCTATTAAAGGAATTAATATCCCCATCTTGGGTGGCTCAACTTATGCTTTGGAAGGGGGGCTACTAAATGCAGAAGGTTCATTTAAATCTTTAGCCATAGCACAGAAAGATTTCTTTGAAAGTCTTGATTCTGATGGTAGATTTTATCTTTCAGGAACAGCTTTTAAGGGATGGGATTTGGATATTATTAAATTTGAAATTGAACAAAGAAAAACCACCGATGGATTTGAAGATAGCATTTTGCATAACCTAAAATCTGGAAGAAGTATTTTCTCTAATGTTCGTGGCAAATATAATATATCTAAAGGTGTTGTTGTCGCTGATAATATTGTATGGGAATCTCCTGTTGCCAATATTAATATGAATCTTGGTTTGAATTTAGATGATTGGTTGTTTACAGCAAAATCAGATGCCATTTATCATAATGCTTCTTTTGCAGATGTGCTCAAATTTACATATACCGGTAATATGGGCAACCCTGATATTAAGGTTGATTTAAGTGAGAGCTTAAATCGTATTAAAGAAATGGAAAATGTTTTACAAGTAGCCAAAAATAAAGAAAAAGAGGCTAAGCAACAAAAACTATCCGGTAAAATAGAGGCATTACTTATTGATATTGATGGCTTATTACAGGATATTTCACGTATAACTCTTGATATTGTTCGCTTTAAGCCTGTTACAAATAACGGTAATGTGCAAAAAGTTTATACGACCAATCTCGACTCATTGTATGACATTGAAAAGAAACTAAAAAGAATGAAAAGTGACTTAAAAAATATGCCTAGTGAGCAACTTTTAATGAGTATTGAGGCTGATTTAGGTAGCGAAAAATCCAAATTAAAGTTCATTCCAAAATCTTTAGAGGATAATTTTGTCGTTGACAGTAAATATATATTTGATGACATATTTAACAAAATTGCTTGGGTTTATAATGTAGCAAAGAATAATTCTTCGTACTTTGATAGTCTTACCAGTGTTTATATGGAACAAATTCACTTTATGAATAATTCGGATACTCCTGTTGATGAAAATAAGCAAAAAGAATTATCCGATGATATTCAAACTGTCTTAGATGAAATGGAAAAAATTACGGAATTACATAATAAAATCCGTACAAACTATCTTTCTATCATTGATGCTACTAAGGTTTCAGAAATGAAAGAAAATAATGAACTCGCAACACAAGCTCTCAATACTATGTTGACGTACACAGAGCAAATGGATAACAAAATAGTTGAAACTATTGATAAATTTAGAGCCGTCTTAGATATATCAGCTCGTGATTACGATGAGTATATGATTTATCCGCCTAAGAATATTGAAGAAATTGATGTTTCTAAACCAACTATTCGTCTTGATACCTTAGTGGAAGAGTCTGGCGAGACAAAAAAAGGATCTGCTTGGACTGATAAAAAAAAAATTAGCAAAATAAAAAACAATACTGAACAGAAAAAAACTCCAGAGAAGTCAGATAAAAAATCTGATGAGCTTTCTTCTAATCTCCAATTTGATGGCTTGTCAAAAATTGTAAAACCAAATACAAATGTTGCCTCGCCCAAAGTAGCCGATACGAGTCCATCTAAACTAACGGTAACTGATGAATTTGCGGACAGCTTGGTTGATGATACTCGGGTTGTTTCTCAAAATGAACCCGAGATTGTCACTCCTGCTCCTGAAATTATCGATGTCCCTCAGTTGAGCTCTGTCACTGAAAATCTTGTGCAAATTACGGATTCTACTAAAAACCAGACTTTAATGCCTTCTGATAATACCAATATTCAAACCTCTATTGATGTGGCAACACAGACAATTCAAACCCCTATTCAAGAATATATAGTGGCTGATAATACTGTGAAGGCAGAAACACCTGATGTTAAAGATGATGTCATTACAGAACAGAATGCTACAAGTCTTAAAACAAATCCGGTTATAGCTTTGAATATCGGTAAATCAGATACGACAGCTATTGATGATGATATTTCCAGACTTCAAAATAAAAAGCAGGGCTTTAAGAAAGCTGTTGAGACAAATACTTATACTCAGCCTATCATTTTGTCTGAAACTCAAGATCTAGATATAAAAAATGAAAAAACATCGGAAAAACCGAAAAAATCTACAAAAGATGCCGTATTAGATATTCTTAAAGAAGAAAAATTATCTGAGGCAGTGTCTCATTTAGCAGATAATGCTCCTACTCAAATTGATACTCACTACCGAGAAAGCCAAAATCGATACATCTTTGCTAAAAATGCTGACCATATAACACTAAGCAGCGGTAAAGTTGGTAAGCAGATGTTTGCATCAAAGAAAATACTATCTGAATTAAAGATGCCTAATCAATATATTTTTGCGGCAAACGAATCGATGCCTTCCCAATTTAGCGGTTCCGTGAATAAAGCAACATCTTTATATGTGAAATAATTCATTTTACAGTTGCGGTTTGATTTATCGATTGCTATCCTTTGTCTATAAGTTTATTTCAGAGGAGTTTTGCTATGTTTACCAGACCAGAGGTTGTTGTTTTACCGGTTGCAGGACTTTCAACACGCAACCTTCCGGCTACAAAAGCAATGCATAAAGGCTTTTTGTGCCTTAATAATCTGCCGATTATTCAATATGCCGTTGATACTTGCGTGGAAGCCGGGGTTAAAGAAATTGTTTTTATCTATAGCGACGATACAAATAAAAAAATGTATGAACGGTATTTTACTGCCGATGAAAAACTTGAAGAAAATCTCTTGCGACACGATAAATTAGAACTTTGGGAAGCCCTAAAGAGAACTGTTCCTGCTAATGTGAAATTTTCTTTTGCTCGCCAATCTGAGCCTAAAGGAAACGGGCATGCTGTTTTGTGTGCGAAAGATATTATAGGAAAACGTGATTTTATGGTTATGTGGGTTGATGATATTTATGTCTGTCGCGGAAAAGGTATTTTATCACAACTTCTAGATGTTTATGAGGAAAAAGGCGGTATGGTAGAGAATATTATTAAGTTTCCTCGTGAACAGCTTTCGCGCTATGGTGTTTTAATGGGTATTTCAAAACATGAAAATATTGTTCAAGCAAAAGGTGTGGTTGAAAAACCTAAATTAGAAGAAATTGATTCAGATTATGCCAGTATGGGACCTTATATTTTGCCTAATCTTATTATGGATTTGCTGCCAATGGTTAGCAAAGGTAATAATGGCGAAATTAATTTGACAGATGCGATTAATCTGGCTGCTCAGAAAGGTATCCCTCTTTATGGCGTTTTAACAGCTTCAGAGCGTTATGATTGCGGCACAAATGAGGAATTAGCTAAATCTAATATTCGTCTATCTATTCGTGAAAATAAAGTGCTTTATGATGAAGCTGTGCGTACTATTCGTGCATTAGATAATGAGAATTAAAGCAATTTATTCTGATGCAAATGCAGAATATGGATAATAGAAAACAGTAGATGGAACTGATTAAAGTTTTTGTATAGTCGTTTTTTATTGATAATAGTGCGGAAAAAGCTGCTACATTCAAAGAAATTTTCTTTCATTTCTATATTTATCAGCACTTGATTATCAAAGAAACTATATTCGACTGCTTTAAATACATTTTTCAGTTGCATGATGTATTCTATCATAACGGTCGTTAAAATGTAACGAGCTTCAATTTGATTGTCAGAATATACTTCATAAGCTTTTTCAAATTCCGGATATTCTATACCTACCCTTTGCATTCCTTTGTAGTGAGAAAATTTATTCATAAAACCTTTATCTCTGACAATAATTGTTTGCCCTTCAAAATCTTTATTCATTTTTGCCCGAAAAATAATGCCATGACCTTTTTTTTGCTTTATAATTCGGCTTATTCCATCTTTTTTCTGCTCACGGTGCCTAAAGCGCGTATATTCGGTTATTACTACCGGTATATTATTATAAGTCCCTTCAAAACCATCATCCGTACTTAAACTGTCATATTGTTTCATCACCAAAGATTTTTTTAATAATGCTTCTGATAATTCCGGTTGATAAATATAGAGAAAATCCCCAAAAAAATTTACTAATATCGGCAGAATACTTTCTTTGGTTTGTTTATAATAGAATAACATCGGTGCACAAATACCTAGTACTGCCATGCATAAAATAAATCCGTAATTATTGCCTTTTAGGGGAATTTTTCCGGTGATAAGAAGTCCTACCCAACAGATAACAACTAAACAAATCAATATAAAATAGCTTAGAAATTTTTTACGTCTTTTCTCTAAAGGTTGTACAGATGGTATTATGGTGTTATGATAATATTCATCGAATTTTTGTTTTGCCTCAATGTATTCCAAATTTTCTTGCATTATTTTCATTCCTTTGAAAAATATTAAACTTTTCTGTTTTATTATGCTTGTAATATCTTAAATAATTGCTAAATGGAGCAAAAATGGTTAATATTTTATGGCTTGGAATGTTTTTTTGCGCTGTTATTGCAGCCATCTATGATCTGATTTTCCAACACACAACTGAAACTTTTAATCTTTTAACCGAGGCTATTTTTAAGAATGCACAAACAGCCGTTGAAATTTCTATCGGATTAATTGGTATCTTGAGTTTTTGGCTCGGCATTCTCAAAATGGTTGAAGAATCCGGTTTAGCAAAAAAAATATCTGAGAAGCTTTCACCTCTTTTTCAAGTGATTATGAAGGATATACCGCATAATAGTCCGGCTATTTCCACAGTGGTGCTCAACATGGCTGCAAACTTTTTAGGGTTGGATAACGCAGCAACGCCTATGGGCTTAAAAGCCATGGAACAATTACAGGAATATAATCCTAAAAAAGATACGGCAAGTGACGCACAAATCTTATTTATGATTATTAATGCTTCATCTGTTACTCTCATTCCTATTACAATTTTTATGTATCGGGCACAAATGGGCGCTAAAATGCCGACAGATGTGTTTATTCCTATCTTGCTGGCCACGTCCTTTTCTACTTTGGTAGGATTTATTTGTATCGCTATAAAGCAAAAGATTAATCTATGGCATCCGGTTTTAATAAAGTGGTTCGGTGGTTTGTTTTTGATTATCGGTGCAATCAGTTTAGGTTTTTATGCGTTAGATGCTGAACATAGGCTCGCTGTATCTGCAGGATTAGGCAATGTTATTTTAATTCTTCTTATCAGTTCGGTTTTATTTATGTGTTTCAAACAGAAAATCGGTTGCTATGAAGTCTTTGTGGAGGGTGCTAAAGAAGGCTTTAATGTTGCTATTCGTATTTTACCTTATTTATTGGCTATGTTAGTTGCGATTGGTGTATTCAGAGCATCTGGTGCTTTAGATATGATTATTAATGGGGTTAAGTATATTTGTAATTTGCTTGGTACTGACAGTCGCTTTGCGGATGCATTACCGACTGCTTTAATGAAACCTTTATCAGGAAGCGGTGCCCGTGCGATGATGATTGAAACCATGCAAAACTTTGGAGCTGATAGTTTTGCTGCTTTTCTTTCCTCTGTTATTCAAGGTTCAACAGAAACTACTTTTTATGTATTAACGGTTTATTTCGGCGCGGTAAACATTTCTAAAACCCGTTATGCCTTAAAATATGCCCTCATCTCTGATGCTGCCGGTATCATGGCGGCAATATTGTTATCTTATTTATTTTATGCCGGTTAGGAGAGTAAAATGAAATTATTAGTACAACGCGTTCTTTCAGCTGATGTAACCGTTAATCAACAAATTACCGGAAAAATTGATAAAGGATTATTGGTTTTTCTTGGTGTAGAAAAGAATGATATACCGGCGCAAGCCGATTATTTGGCAAATAAACTGGTTAATCTACGTATTTTTGAAGATGCTAACGGTAAAATGAATCTTTCGGTTAATGATATTCATGGCGGAATACTGGTTATTTCACAATTTACGTTGGCAGCTGATACATCGCGTGGGAATCGCCCCGGATTTGATAATGCGGAAATTCCGGAAAAAGCAAGAAAGATGTATGAATATTTTATTCAGAAGGTGAAAGAAAAAGGTATTTCTCCTGAGACAGGTATTTTTCAAGCAGAAATGAAAGTGCGTCTGATTAACGATGGTCCGGCAACCTTTCTATTGGAAAAATAAATACTAACTTAATTTTAACTGATTATTTTTAATTTTTGCCGACAAGCTATTAACGGCTGTTTCCAAAAGTTTTAACAGCAACTTTTTGGCTATTTCTTGCGGATTTTGAGTATTTTCTATAATAATATAACGATTTTGATGTTCCGTCGAGATTAAGATTCCACCTTTGCTCCATAATTCCAATGCGATGGACATGCTGTATTTACTGTTTTCTGAATTTATACGCTCAATTTTTGATAATAAGAGTTTGGGAAGCAAATAGTAATCAGCCAGTTTTTCATCTTCGGTGATAACTATTTCCGGTTCTAAAGACAATTGTTCTGCAATTTTTGGGGTATATGATGATGTTTTTGTTCCGTTATAGTACTCCATACTTTGGATATATACTAGAGGTATTATATGATCTTCATTTATTTTGGAAATAAAAAAACTGTCTGCTTTTGCGGTATTCAGCCATAATGCTAAGACACTTAAAGCAGACAGTTTTATCAGTCTTTTAATCATTCAGGATTATTCCTGCACCTGTCTGATAATTTCAATCCATTCGTTTACTTTTTTACCGGCTTTGTCAAACATGGAGAGTTTGTATTGTAAGGCCGGAGTAGAACCATTAGCAACATACCAATCTGCACTTGAGGCTAATATGTAATCTGCATTGTTGCCATTATTTACAAGATCATAAACTTTAGCACCGCTGATAATCTCTTTGGCTGTTGTTTTCAAGCGATTACTACCATAAGGTAAGTCAGAACTCAAAAGTTTGGTGTCTTGAATAAATAATCTCTTTTGACCGTTATCATAAAGTGCTGATGTATCTTGCAACATACGATTGATTGCACGTGTCGCGACAACATTATATGCTTCCGGAGAGTATTTTTTCGCTATACTGCTGTCAACTTTGGAGCCAACTGTATGCATATCAACGATTTCTGAACGATACGGATTTTTTTCTACCGTTACTTCTACATAATCACCTTGTGGCGCTGCAGTCGGTGTAACAACAGGAGCAACTTCTGTATAACCATTATAACTTACTTCTGCAGGTATTACTTCCTCATGAGTAGTTACGACCGGTTCGCATACCGGTTTACCACACGGTTCTTCTACGGTTGTTGTGGTGGTTATAATCTTCTTGGTTGTGGTTACTTTCGGTTGCGGTGCCGGTTGCGGCATGGCTTGGCAACAAGGGTATGCTTGGTAGCATACCGGTTGATAGCACGGCTGTACTTGGGCAGCACAAGGAGTGCTATAATTATAACTGTATGTCATTGTCGGTTGTGAGGACATATACATTGGTTCTTGTTCTACATATACCTTAGCCGGTGTTGTTTCTACCGGTGCTTGTTCTACGACGACTCTTTCTTCATAAGTCGGCTCGTCATATGTCACAACATCTACTTCTTCCCATTGGTTATCACTGCATGAGCAAGCAGCTAACATACCGCAGGTAATTACACTTAAAACTCTTTTCATTGGGCATCTCCTAATAAATTTATTTATTGTTTATATACTTATTAATACCAAAGCAATTAAAAATTCCTTAAGTTTTTGATTTACTTTTACGTTTTTTTATGATACTTCATCCATTGACTGTGAGGGATAATGACTATTACTTTTGCTACCATTTTATTTTCTTTATTCTTTTTATTTAAGGGGTTACAAAAAAATATATTCTTTTTACTCTATACCGTTACTATGATTTTAATAGCATATTGGTGTGAAAATTATTTAGGGTGGCGCGTTTCTTTTTTTGGTAAAACCAGTTTGTTGTTATTTGTATTATTTCATTTCCCATTTATAAATCTTTTTACTTTTTTTGCCTATGGACGAGACAAACGACTGGCACAGCGCGGAGAGTGGCGTATTCCTGAAATACAATTACACACGCTTGAACTTTTAGGTGGTACTATCGGGGCTATTTGCGGGCAAAAAATTTTCCATCATAAAAATAAGAAGAAAAGTTATATGGCTACATTCTTTGCGACAATTATTCTTCAAGTCGGAATAATTTTATATATTTTACATTACTTGAAAATTTGGTAAATTACATTACCATACCGGCATATAAAGCTTGTGTCGGGGCAACATTCTGACGCATAACTGCATTAAATATAGGATAAACACGTTCGCACTCCATAATAGCCAGTTCTATTATCTTGCTTATTTTTCCGGTAAAAAGTTCTTCTTCATCTTGTAAAATCATAGAGTGCTTAAAAATAGGCATTTTCTGTTCACTCCAGTAAGAAAAATGTCCTAACCAAAGATTTTCGTTTAGCAATGCCAATAGCTCGAACATTTTACTTCTGTCAACAGTTGCTGTTTCAATATTTAAGAGGCACGAAATATGCAGACATCTTAAATGCTCTTCATATGCAAAGAAAATAAGCATATTATCCCATTTTCCCTGTACTTCCGCCACTAATTCATTATATTTACGGCGATCGCATGATATATTGTCACGCGCAAACAGATACTCTATGGTATCTATCGGATTATATATATTTTGCTCTAATGCTACATTCATTATTCTTTAGGCCTTTGTGTGACGTGATAGGTTTATTTTGCCTTCTACATTTTTTGAAAACAATCATAATATCCAGTTTTCCACTTTTTTAAGTAAAAATTAACTTTTTATCTTACAACAAATTGTATTAAATCAATATGTTACTATTTTATTCGTCTTTTTTATTTTTTTTGTGTGGATTATATTTTTTTATTAAAGTAAATTTATGCTGTTCTTTGATTTGTGGCAGAGGTTTTTGATGTATATTGATTTTCCTAATATTTCTCCAATTGCAATAACTATTGGCTCCTTTCAGCTCAGATGGTATGCTTTAGCCTATCTTTTTGGTATTTTATCTGCATGGGGGCTGACTAAACGCAATATAAATAAATATAATTTAGGAATTACTTCTCCGCAGTTGGATGATTTGGTTTTCTTTACTACTTTAGGAATTATTTTAGGCGGTCGGTTGGGATACGTTCTATGTTATGGAAACGGATTCTTTTTGCACTATCCTGCCGAAATCTTTGCCATTTGGAATGGCGGGATGTCTTTTCATGGCGGTATTGTCGGTGTTATTATCGGATTATATTGCTTTGCACGTAAATATAAATTTCCATTCTTAAAAATTACTGATATTGTCGCTTTATATGTTCCTATCGGTATATTTCTGGGACGCCTTGCCAATTTTGTTAATGGCGAGCTATGGGGACGTGTGACCACTGTACCTTGGGCTGTTAAGTTTCCTGACGGAGGTTTTCTCCCCCGACATCCATCGCAAATCTATGAAGCTTTAAGCGAAGGTTTATTGATGTTTATCATTTTAAATCTTTTGTGGCGCAAAGCTTTTATTCGCGAGCATACCGGTATTATCTCTGCTGTTTTTTTAATTGTTTATGCTACATCCAGAATGTGTATGGAATTATTTAGAGAACCGGATCAACAAATTGGCTTTATCTTTAGCGGTGTTACTATGGGACAAGTTCTATCTTTACCATTTCTCTTACTCGGTATTTATATTTTATATCGTGCTGTTTGTTTGGATAAAACTAAGCTTTAACAGTAATATTACGTGTAAATTTGCACGCTTTTTTTAGATTTTCTTCTGCGCGAAGGAGCACTTCATGTGCATCGGTATCGCTACGTTTTTTCTCGCTCACACATTGGGAAACCGTCAATTGTAAATGATTACTCTCGTTAAAAATAAAAATAGATTTTGCCAATAATCGACGAATATTTTCCGCTTCTTCAAAGCTTTCATTCGTATTTAGATTCTTAAATACCAGAATTAAGGCATCTTTTTTGTAATTATAGATTAAGACTTTAGGATAGGCTTTACCGATACGAGATAAAAACATCTTCTTTAACATTATCATCTTATTGGATCCAAATCTTTTTTGTAATCTGTCATACTCATCTATATACATTAGTGCAATACCATATTTTAGCGGATAATTCCTAGCTTCCTTAAAAAATGATTTTACATTTGCTATATCTAGAACCTCATCTTTATACATTATGTAATAGGCATAGTAATATGCTGAAGTCATCTGTAATACTGATGCGGCAAAGAAAAACAAACTATATGCAAATAAATTATCTGAAAAATAAACCCCAAAGAATACAGCTATGGAAGAGAATAATGTAACCGCATTCAATATTTTTCCTTTCAGCACTTGCCTTACCAATAAAATAAATAAACATACTACCGATATATATAAAGCCGGATAATTAAGCATACCTATGTGCTTATAAAAGAAATACGAATCGGCATCTATGCTCTGATTTTGGAGTTTTTCAATTAATGCTGTTTCTAAAAATAGAAAGATGTAAAACCAACTCCACTGTCTAAATGGTCTATTTTTTTTAAATAATAAATAAATTAAAACCATATTCGGCAACAATAACAAACACCATATATTGTACCCGGCAGAAAACATATAATCTTCGCCATATGTGTAACGCATACCGTTTATAATGATATAACTGATGTAGATATATGAGGTAGATATCGCAATGCAAGGTATCTTATAATAAATAGCAGAAACAAAAGCTATACCTGCCGTTACTAAAAATAAAGTATGTACGGTATGATATTTTTCCTCAGAAAATCCGGAAACCGAGAAGAAATAAACCAAAAAGATACCTATTACCACTAGCGGTAATAAGGAATTTTTACTGTATGTAAAAATTTTTTTGGGTTCAAAACCTAATTTTAACACGTTCGGCCCCGTTTCCTCATTTATTTTTTGATGAGTATAATGATGAATGGTTAAATTTTATTTACACATTTTAAAATAGAGCTATCACCATATGAATAAAAACGATATTTTGCTTTAATTGCGTGTTCATACGCTGCTTTCATGCGCTCTGTTCCGGCAATTGCGCAGATTAACATAAAAAGTGTTGATTTCGGTAAATGGAAATTTGTGATAATATAATCTATCATCTTAAATTTATAACCAGGTGTAATAAAAATAGAGGTTTCACCATTAAACGGATGTAATATGCCTTTTTCATCTGCGGCACTTTCCAATAAACGAACAGATGTTGTTCCGACAGCGATAATTCGCCGCCCTTCCCTTTTGGCTTGATTGATAATATCACAAGCTTCTTTGGTTATGATACCGTATTCCGCATGCATTTTATGATCTTTGGTGTCATCGGTTTTGACCGGCAAAAACGTTCCGGCTCCAACATGCAACGTCAAAAATACTTTAGTAACGCCTTTTTCTTCTAGTCGTTTTAAGACATTATCGGTAAAATGCAAACCAGCCGTAGGGGCTGCTACAGCTCCTTCATACTTAGCATATATAGTCTGGTAATTTTCTTTATCATTATATTTATTCCATAACCCCGTTGTGGGTTTATCTCTTTTAATATATGGCGGTAAAGGCATTAATCCGTATGTCTCAAGTTTTTTACTTAGCTCATCAACAGGACATAAGAATTTTAATAAAACGCCATCTTCAGCATTTTTTTCCAAAACTTCAGCCTTAAAATCGGATTTCTCTGCTGAAATCTCTGCTGTATAAAAGGAAACAATGTCATTGATATGCAAACGTTTAGAATTTTTGATAAAAGCCCACCATGTTTCGCCGGTTTGAGGATGATAAAGCGTTACTTCAATCTCTGCCTCTCCTCTTTTTCCGTACAGACGTGCCGGTATAACTTTTGTATCATTAAAGACCAGTACATCACCTTTATCTAATATTTCCGGCAAGTCATAAAAATGTCTATCCGTTATTTTGTCTGTCTGACTTAGGTCTAATAATCTTGATGTATCTCTCGGGTTTGCCGGTTCTTTGGCTATTAAATCCTTATCCAATTCGAAATCAAATAAATCTACGCGCATTTTATCCTCTATTTATTATTTGTGATGGTTATAATGTCTTTGCTTTTATTTCGCAACTTTTTTTTAATGTTTTAGCAATTATTGACAATTTTTTAAAAAAATATTTAAAATCGACAAAAAAGTAGTTGAAATTATATTTTTTTTGGTATATACTTCCTCTAAATTTAAGATGTTTTAGGAGAAATACTGTGTCAAGCAAAAATCGTTTTAGGTCTAATAAGTCCAACAAACCTCGTGTTACTCGTCGCGTTCGTTTCAGCCGTGAAGGTCATTTGGTTAGAGATAATCGCGTGCGTAAGAGCATGGAGCGTTTAGATACCATATTACAACCTGAAAATAGTGAAATTTTAGAAAGAAACTTGGAAAATGTTATTGGCTTTACAAGTGTTGAATCTATCCAGCAAGTTGAAGAAACTTTGTTTAAGGATAATGATTTAGGTGAAGCCTTTGACAATACTTTTATTGTAAAAGATAATGGTGATGCTGTTAACGAAGAAGCACAAAAATCTGCTTTTCGTGCAGTTATTCATACAGCCGTTGACGATGCTTCTCGCGAAGTTATTGAAAGTCAGGAAGAAACAAATTTTGACGGCTTTGTTAGAATAGTAAAAACAAATACTTTAGAGCGTTTAGATACTTTACGCACTGAAGCTGAAGAAAGCAGAGATGATTTGGCTCAAGATAATCTTGAGAAAAAATCTTTATTCGGCAAATTGCGTGATAAGTTCAAAAAGAAAATTAATGTTTCCGGAAGAGCTGTCGTTAACATGTTTGATGCAGCCAAAAAGGATATGGAAAAATATGCTCAAAAACTTTCCGAAAAGGCTCCGACAGTCAAATCAAAGGTATTATCTAATAAATGGCATCAATGCAAAAAGAAAATTGTTGCATTATCCTTATTTGCCGTTAGTGTTCTTAATATTGGCTGTAACAGCACTCCTCAAACTCCACAAAATGATGCTCAAATTAATAATCTTGAACAAAGTGTTGATACATTACAACGTGATTCTGTACCGACCATTACCATGCAGCCCGTTCAACAAGTTCGCAATGATACCGTTAAGGTTCAAACAGAATATTCTGACAGTTTAGGTATTTCTCATGCGGCATGGTTATCTACACAAAAGTTTGATGATAACAGTTTTACAAAACAAGTTGATGATAGTACTACCATCAGAGGTTATGTATTTGCTAATCAACGTCTGACAGATGCTGTTATGCAACAAATTCATAATAATGTTGCAAGTGATAGCTTGGCTAATGATAGTGTTGCTCAAACTCGTGAACAAATCTTAAATGCACATAGATATATTCGTTCTATGTATCCAAATCCGGATAAGTTGGAACAAATGGGAATTACAGATTCTACCGTTGTAAATGCTGCTACAGCAGCTAAAGAGTTTGACTGTTTCTTAAATGGTGACACTGATAGTATTCCGCACAATATCTCCGGTATGTTTTCTCTTGAGCAAATTCCAGGAAATTTAAATGTTTATGCAACGGGTATTGATTCTCCTTGTGATAATGCTCAAGTTAAATATCAAAAAATATCAACACCAGCAAAAGAAGAAACTGTTTTGAATGATTCTATTGCTAATGAACTTCCTTCAGATACTTTGTCTGTCCAAACAGATTTTGATGTAATTCCTTCTACTTTGCAAGTTGATACTACGGTTATTCAGAGAGATTCTACCGTTGCCACAAATTATACTTTAATGAAGTCTAATGAGGGCTTTACCAACAGTAAACCGGTAAGAGATGCTGCTGAAGAAGAAGTCTTAAACCGCCAAGCTAATGATAAAAACATTATCGTAGAAAAAGATGATGCCCCTCAAACTACTTTTGATGAGGTTTCCCCTGCTTCTGAAAATGATTCTATTACTTACACATTGAATAAGAGTAATGAAAACTTCACAAACAGTACTCAGGTCAGAACAGTTACTGCAGCTGAAGTTTTAGGTCGCCAGATTAATAATCAAAACGTTGCTGTAGAACGTGCTGATTCCGTTCAAACCGACTTCGATGATGTAGCTCCGATGAATAACCAATTTGTTGCAACAGATACAACTGTTGTTGGGCAACAAACTTTTGATGATGTTAAAGATACAACCTTTGTTGCATCTCAGCAATTTACATCTTCATCAGATAGTACGGTTGTTGAAATCCTTATGGATTCCGATAGTATTGAAATCGGTACACCATCTGCCGGATATGTTCCGGAACGTGGTGGATATAACAACAGTGGTGTAACTTTAAATGACATCAATTATGCAAAACGCATTTTGGGTGAAGAAACATATCAAGCTATTATTGATAATGCACCGGAAGAGTGGTTTAATAAAGGTGGTATTGCCGGTGGTTTAACTCGTGAAGAATTTGCTGTTGATGTTGCCGTAATGAACGCTACCGGTCCAAACCAAGCTACTACAACAGCCATTATGGAATCTATCAATTGCGGTACAAAATTGGCAGAAAATGTTGAAGCTCAAGTTAAAGCTGATATTGATGGTGTTCATATCAACAAAACCCGTGATGGTTGGACTTACAAGAAACCTATTTATGTACGCAGAGTTAATAACAATGGTTGCGGTAAAAAGAGAACTTTGGATCAAGTTCGCACAGATAATCGCAGACCAACAAAAGCTTCCGGACCTAAATTCCCGAGAATGTTCCAACGTACAACCGTTATTGCACAGACTGCTTTTGATGAATTACCTGCAAGCTTACAAATTGTTAATGAGCAGCTTAAAACCTCAGAGCAACCCATTACTTATACTTTGATGAAGTCTAATGAAGGCTTTACCAATAGCAAAGTTGTAAGAAGCGCTACCGAGGAAGAAGTTATCAATCGCGAAGTCAGAGGTGATAAGAGCATTGTCGTTGAAAATGGTCAAGCTCCACAAAAGAAGACAAAAGCTTCTGTTTTGCGCAAAAGAGCTGCAAAAATCGCTCAGAGATATGAAAAACAAGCAAAAGAAGCTGGTTTAAGCGGTAATATGGCTTTAGATATGCATGCTCCGCAAGGTGCTGAATTTGTAAGTCAGTTCCTTACTACTAATAAAGCTGAGGCGGAAACGATTGTCAATTATCAAACTAATGCAAAAAAGGCTCAAACAGCTGCTTTAGTTTCTATAAGAAACAGAGGTTCTAACTTAGTTTAATCTTGTTTTTTCAACTTTTAACGCCTGCCATTCGTGGCAGGTGTTTTTTTATTTAAATGTAAATACTTGGGGATAAGTTATATCTACAACCCCGCCATTTTTAAAATTTTACTTGAAAAATCAATAATTCGTGTTAATTTAAGGGCGATTTTTGATAATAAAATGCCGTGCGGGGCTGCCGCACATTTAATTTTGGAAGGATAATAATATGACTATTCGCGTCGGTATTAACGGTTTTGGACGTATCGGTCGTCTCGTATTCCGTGCTGCACAGAAGAGAAATGACATTGAAATCGTTGGCATCAATGACTTAATTGATGTTGATTATATGGCTTATATGTTAAAATATGACACTATGCACGGTCAGTTTGATGGCTCTGTTGAAGTTAAAGACGGCAAGCTTGTTGTTAATGGCAAAGCTATTCGCGTTACAGCTGAAAAGAACCCTGCTGATTTGAAGTGGAATGAAGTCGGCGCTGAATATGTTGTAGAATCTACCGGTTTGTTCCTTACAAAAGAAAAGGCTCAAGGTCATATTGATGCCGGTGCTAAATATGTTGTTATGTCTGCACCTTCTAAAGATGACACTCCGATGTTTGTCTGCGGTGTTAATACTGATGCTTATGTTAAAGGCACACAATTTGTTTCTAACGCTTCTTGTACTACAAACTGCTTAGCTCCTATCGCTAAAGTATTACACGATGCATTTGGTATTACTGAAGGTTTAATGACAACCGTTCACTCTACCACCGCTACACAAAAGACTGTTGATGGTCCTTCTGCTAAAGATTGGAGAGGTGGTCGTGCTGCGAGCGGTAACATTATCCCGTCTTCCACCGGTGCTGCTAAAGCTGTTGGTAAAGTTATTCCGTCTTTGAACGGTAAATTAACAGGTATGTCTTTCCGCGTACCGACTTTAGACGTTTCTGTTGTTGACTTAACAGTAAATCTTGCAAAACCTGCAACCTATGATGAAATTTGTGCCGCTATGAAGAAGGCTTCTGAAGGCGAATTAAAAGGCATTTTGGGTTATACAGAAGATGCCGTTGTTTCTTCTGACTTCTTAGGTGATGCTCGTACATCTATCTTTGATGCTAAGGCCGGTATTCAGTTGACTCCGACCTTTGTTAAGGTTGTAAGCTGGTATGATAATGAATGGGGTTATTCTAACAAAGTGTTAGACCTTATTGCTCACATGGCTAAAGTTAACGGCTAATTTTTTGCATAAAGTCCCCGCCGTTCATCTTTGGAGGCGGGGATAATTTTTTTATATAAGGATAATTTTAATGACAGAATATAAAACAATTAAAGATTTGGGAAATCTTAACGGTAAAGTGGTTATGCTTCGTGCTGACCTCAACGTACCGATGGATGAGAATTTTAATGTTACCAATACCGCACGTATTGATCGTACTGTTCCAACAATTAAAACCTTAATGAATCAAGGTGCAAAAGTTGTGGTTATTTCTCACTTTGGCAGACCGGAAGGTAAAGGTGATATGAAAAATTCTCTTTCTCATATTGTTAAAGACCTTGAAAAAGCTCTTGGTAAAAAGGTTATTTTTGTTGATGATTGTATTGGTGAAAAAGTTGCTCAAGCCGTTAAAAACATGGGCAGTGATGAAATTTTGCTTTTAGAAAATCTGCGTTTCTATAACGAAGAGAAAAAAGGTGATGAAGCTTTTGCTAAAGAGCTTGTTAAACCAGCTGATGTTTATGTTTCAGATGCTTTCTCAACGGCTCACCGTGCTCATGCTTCTATGGTTGCAGCAGCTCAACAATTGCCGTCAGCTATGGGATTATTAATGGAAGAAGAAGTTAATGCTTTAACGACCGGCTTAAATAATCCAGTACGTCCGCTTATTGCTATTGTTGGTGGTTCAAAAGTTTCTACAAAATTGGATTTATTGAATAACCTTGTTAAGAAAGTTAATAAATTAGTTATTTCCGGTGGTATGGCTCATACTTTCATGAAAGCCAGCGGAATTGATACTATCAATGAAAGTAACTCTCTCGTACAGATGGATATGCTTGATACAGCCAAAGAAATTATGGCAACCGCTAAAGCTAATAATTGCGAGATTATTTTACCTCTTGATGTGGTTGTTTCTAAGGAATTTAAGCCAATGGCTGAGCATAAAACGGTTGATTTAGCAAATATTCCGGCTGAAGGTTGGAGTTTGCTCGATGTTGGTGAAAAAACCATTGCCGCCATTAATGCTAAACTTGATGAATGCAAGACTTTAGTTTGGAATGGTCCGCTCGGTGTGTTTGAAATGAAGCCTTTTGATACAGCGACTAATGCGGTTGCACAGCATGCGGCAGAATTAACTATAGCAGGCAAGTTGACTTCTGTTGCCGGCGGCGGTGATACCGTTTCCGCCTTGGAAAATGCCGGTGTTGCTAATAAATTTACTTATATTTCTACCGCAGGCGGTGCGTTCCTTGAATGGATGGAAGGAAAAGAACTTCCCGGTGTTGCTGTTATGAGTAATTCTGCTAAAGCCGCTTAGGTGTAGTGTTGTACCTTCCAAGCGTTAGGATACAATAACTTTAATCCTCCTTCTTTAAGAGGGAGGATTATTTTTTCTAGAAAACGTTACATATAATCTATAAAGTAATAAGGCTTTTCAATACACATAAGATATTTTAATTAATTGATTGCCACTCACAATAGTGCAAGATGTAGTACCCAGTGGCTGCTACAGAAAGCAATAAGGTACAATAACTAATGTCGTTGCGAAGAGCACAACGACGTGGCAATCTAGTTAATTCTATAATATTTTAGAGTATAAATCTTCCCAGCAAGGATTCATTTTTTCTATTAAAGCGATTTTCTTTTTACGTGAATAACCTTTTATTTGTTTCTCTCTTGCAATAGCTTCTCCTATACTTGAAAATATTTCATAGTATCCTAATTTATCAATACTATATTTTTTTGTAAATCCATCAATTAGTTTATTTTTATGTTCATACACTCTGCGTACTAAATCTGATGTCACCCCTGTATAAATAGTGCCATTGCGTTTATTAAAGAGTATATAGATATATGACTGTTTTCGCATGATTGTAGTATAAGTGATATTTTTAAATATTTTATTAACTGGATTGCCACGCGGCGTTGCCGCTCGCAATGACGATGCTGAGGCTCATAGCCAATATTTATAGAGATTTTCTGTGAAGCAAGAGTATACTTTGATAGAACCTCAGAGAATCCCGAAACGAGTTCGGATTGATGTATACGAACAACGTCATCATGAGCCGTAAGGCGTGATGATCCAGTATGTAATATTGCTTTTTTTTGTATTACCCCATTGTACCACAAAAAAGGGTGCTTAAAGCACCCTTTTTAACCACAATAATACTTAAAGTATTAGAACAATACTTTAACTCTCAAGCCAACTTCATAGTCAAAGTTGGTATGTTCTTTATCAGCACCATAACTCTTGTCATGAGCATCAACAAGATAGTTACCATATAAACCTAAAGCAACATTATCTCTGAGGTAGTAATCACCGGCAACATCAAACCACGTTTCAGTTGAATTCTTTTTAGCCCGACCTGAACCTTCACCATTGTCAGCATTGCTTTCCCATTCATAGCGAACAGCACCATCTAATGCCCATTTTCCGGCGTATTTATGAACGCCCAAGCTAACTGATTGGTCAATACCTCTGTGCTTAACATCGATATCGCTATCAAAGCTATATACTAAGTATGGTGTAACACCATTACCTAAATCTAAACCGAGTTTGATATCTGTACCGAGAGATTTTTGCCAACGAACATCATTATTATGATGACCATTGAAGCTCTTCGGGTTCCATGTGTTATAACGAACACCTACTTGAAATAATACATCATCATAACGTGTATTATATTTTGCTCCTAAATTATAAGCAAAGTTGTGGCTATTGTTATAATTGCCTTCTACATCAAATTCATTGATGATTCCGGCATTAACACTGAGTTTGTCGCTCAGACCATATTCCAAGGTTTCAGTTGCAAAAACGCTGTCATTAATTACGCTTCCTACAGTACCTAGACCTGCTACTTTCCAACTGGTTTTTGTACGTGTTAAACCTAAAGTTGTTTCTGACAAAATTTGTCCCTTACCCGGAACAGAAAAAGCACCTGTCAAATCTTCTGCCATTGCTTGAGAAGCAAATAATACAGCTGCAGATGCCATTAACATAGTCTTGTAGTTCATGATAGACTCCTTCATCTAGTTTCATAAGAATAACCCTACGGTTATGACTGAAGTGTATATGAAAATTCGTTAATAAGTAGTAAATTTATATATTTAGGCTGTAACATATTGTTTTAGAATATTTCAATTACGTACTTTTGATGTTGTATTATAAATTTGTATTTTTGCCTTCAGCTTCACTATGATGCATGAGATGTGATAACCTTATAAAAATCCATTGCAAAATATTAAAATATTTGATAGATGTTGTTCATATTGAAGATATTATGATTATGAGGAGGATATGAGTATGGCAAAGAAAAAAGCTATTATCATAGGAGCCGGACCGGCCGGATTGACTGCAGCTTATGAACTTTTATCGCGTTCGGATATTGTACCTGTTGTTTTAGAAGAAAATCCTTTTGTCGGTGGTATCAGCGCTACACTTGATTATAAAAATAATAAAATTGATATGGGCGGACACCGTTTCTTTTCTAAGTCTGATCGTGTTATGAATTGGTGGCTGGATATTCTACCGCAACAAGGGAAACCTTCTAAAGATGATATTATTCTTAAGCGCGATGTTGAGCTTTCTCAACTTAAAAAAGCGCCGGATCCGGAAAAGACGGATAAAGTTATGCTTAAAAGACCTCGGCTTTCTCGAATTTATTATCTTAAAACGTTTTTCAGCTATCCGGTCAGCCTTAATATGGATACTATCAAAGGATTGGGGCTATGGAGAATGTTTAAAATCGGCTGTTCTTATATGAAGGCACTTGTTTTTCCTATCAAGCCGGAAAAATCTTTGGAAGACTTTATGATTAATCGTTTCGGGCGCGAGCTGTATCTTACATTCTTTAAGGATTATACTGAAAAGTTGTGGGGTATGGATTGCTCTAAAATTTCTGCTGATTGGGGGGCTCAACGCATTAAAGGTATTTCCATTCTCAAAGTCTTAAAGCAAATGGCACAGAATCTGACCGGTAAAAAAAATGGCGCAGTCGAAACGAGCTTTATTGAAAGCTTTTTTTACCCCAAATATGGTCCCGGACATATGTGGCAAAGTGTTGCAGACCTCGTTCAAGAGAAAGGCGGAAAAATTCTGCTTAATACCAGAGTTAGTCGTATTATTAAACAAGATGATAGAATTGTCGCAGTTGAAGCGATTGATGACAAAGGTAATACCAATGTGTACGAAGGGGATTTGTTTATTTCAACAATGCCGGTTAAAGACCTTATTTGTGCCATGAATGACGTACCGGCAAAAGTGGCTGATGTCGCGGAAGGGCTAATGTATCGCGATTTCCGTGTTGTTGGTGTGCTTTTGAATAAATTAAAACTTAAAAATACAACTAAAATCAAAACAATCAGCAATATTGTTCCTGACACATGGATTTATGTACAGGAGCGCGAAGTTAAGCTCGGGCGCATCCAAGTGTTTAATAACTGGAGCCCTTATCTTGTAAACGATTTTCAGAATACGGTTTGGATTGGATTAGAATATTTTTGTAATGAAAATGACCATATTTGGACTGACGATGACAAAACCTTTATTGATTTTGCTGTTAATGAGGCTGATAAAATAGGTATATTTGATAAGAAAGATGTTTTAGATGCTTATACGCATCGGGTAAAAAAAGCTTATCCTGCTTATTTTGGCACATACGATAAATTTAATACTGTGAAAGAGTACGTTAATAATATAGAAAATCTATATCTTGTCGGTCGTAACGGTATGCATCGTTATAATAATATGGATCATTCTACATTGGCTGCGATGAAAACCGTCGATTTTATTCTCGGAGAATGCAAAGATAGAGAAGAAATATGGTCTGTTAATACCGAATCTGATTATCACGAAGAAAAGAAATCTGCTTGAAAATGAATAAAGTTAAGGTATTTATAAGCGAACAACTGAAATCTTTTAATGATGCGGAATTTATTCGCCTACTCAAGATATTTACCGGTGCGGTATTGGTGATCATTTTATATGCAGCTGTTTATTCCGGATTTCAGATTGTAGATGAATTTGAACATTTGCATGCATCGTGGTTGGTTTCTACCGGAAAAGTTCCTTATCGGGATTTTTTTGAACATCACCACCCTTTGTTATGGTATATGAGCGCACCTATTGTTGCTCTTTTTTACGACCATGCCATTATTTTTTATGTTATGCGTGCTATTAGTGTACTGGCTTCACTTTTAACATTGTTATACATCTATAAAATCACCTTGTTTTTTGGAAATAAGAATTGTGCATGGTTTGCGATCGTATGTTTTTTCTCTAATATTGTTACGCTTTTATGTTTCTATCAGTATCGCCCCGATACATTTATGAATTTATTTTTTATTATAGGGCTTTACTATTGGTTTGTTTCTCTTAAAGAAGACAGCCTTAAGCATCTGACTTATTCCTTTTTAAGTTTTGCAGTTTCCGTTCTTTTTTTGCAAAAAATATCTTTATTGCTGTTAGTGGTGGAGGCTATTTTACTTGGGCTTATATGTTTCAAGAAAATGAAATTAAAAACAATCACATTGGCAGCAATTCCTCCTCTCGTGTTGTTTTTATGCTTCTTTTTTATACTTTATATGAATCATTCCCTGTTTGCTTATATTGAGCTTAATTATCATTTTAATCAAGCCTTGGTTCATTATTTTGATCGTGGTTCATTTTGGTATCCGTCCATTTGGTTCACCGTTTATCCGATTGCACTTTTCACTGTTATTTTTTTCTATAAAAAGGAAAATATTTATTTCAAGATTGTAGCACTGCTCTTCATTGCTGAGTTTTTAATGCGCGGCTTTTATTTTGCCCCGCATCCGAATTATTATACATTGCTGGCAATGTTCTCTGCTATGATTCTTTCCGTTTATGGAAAAAAACTTATGCCTAAACATAAATTTTTGGCTATATTGGTAATTTTGTTGCTGTTTCTGAACATGGGCAGGCTGTTTAAGCGTTTAAGTAGCAGTATAGATAATTTTAACAGTTATAAACACTATCAATTGGTTGATTATGTGCATAAAAATTCTACTGCTGATGATTTACTTATGAATGGATATGATAAAATTTTCAATATATACAGATATGATGTCAGCTATTATTGGTTTGGATTAGATATGCTCTTGCCGGTGATGGAGCTGGAATACGAGCTTGAACAAAAACCTGATATTAATGTGATGGTTTTTCAGTATCATCCTAAATTCATTTATGTTAAAAATTATGTAGATTTACGGGCTATGCGCAGTTACGGAGAAATAAGATATACGCAACAATTTATGCCAGAATTGTTGCAAGCTCTTTATAAGCCGACACCTTTTGAGAACTTGGCTGTCTTAAAATAATTTATGTTTTTTTAATTTTTTTGTGATAGTTTAAGTGAATAAAGATTGGACTAAGGATTGAAATATGCTAAAGCTTTTGAAAATTTTCTGTATGTTTTTGTTTGTGTTTACCGGAATTGCCCAAGCACAAGGTGAAATTGCTGTTCCCAGTACGGCGGCAAGAGCTTGGGCCAACTCTAAAGGAAATGAACTTATTCAAGCTTTGGCAACAACTGATACCGCTGTTAAGTATGCTAAACTTGATAAAATGATGACAGAAGATGTTAATTTAGATTATATTTCTAAATTTGTTATCGGAAAATATGCAAGGTTAATGGATAACGAGCAAAAGCAAAAATATGAGTCTTTGTTCAGACGCTATGCTTTGAGCCTCTATAAAAAAACGAATCTGGATTTTGACGTTAATAATATTAATTTTACCATCAATACTGTCAGTGAATATCCTAAATTTACCAATGTTATCTGCACTGTTGATTTAGGAAAATTAACTAAGGATATTGAAATAGAAAAAATCCCTGTCAAATTCAAACTTATTCGCAGTCCGGATCATAATATTCAAGCGGTTGATGTGGAAATTTCTAACGTCAGCATGGTTATAGAATATCGTAAAAGATTTTATCAGATGATCCATGATGAAGATGAAAATATTGATTGGTTCTTAGAAAAATTTGAAGATAAAGTTAAAGCTAATGAAGAATCTATTACTGCAAAGCCAACAACTGCCGGTTAGTTTTTCTTATTTCTGAGTTATAGGGCTTTTACTGCTAAAAAATTTTTAAAATGCGTTGTATTTTTTTTTCAATATGCTAATTTAGGCATAGTTTTATGATAAATATTAAATTTTAGAGGAAAAAGTATATGTGTCAAAATGCCAGATATAACGGAAAAGCATCTTTTGAAGAGTGGAAAAAAGATTGGCAATTGGAGGAGCGCTATAATTTCAAAACCATTGAAAGTAAATGGCAAAAAATTTGGGAAGATGAAAAAGCTTATAAAGTAGAAATTGATAATACAAAAGAAAAATTTTATGCACTGGTTGAATTTCCATACCCCTCCGGAGCTGGTCTTCATGTGGGGCACCCTCGTTCTTACACCGCGCTTGATGTTATTGCGCGTAAGAAACGTATGGAAGGCTTAAATGTACTTTATCCGATGGGATTTGATGCATTCGGTTTACCTGCTGAAAATTATGCGGTAAAGACCGGTATTCATCCGGCGATTTCTACAAAAGAAAATATTGCTAACTTTACACGTCAGCTGAAATCTATAGGTTTTTCATTTGATTGGGACAGATGCTTTAATACTTGTGATCCGGAATATTATAAATGGACACAATGGATGTTCCTTAAATTTTATGAAAAAGGTTTAGCTTATAAATCTAAAATAGCCATTAATTGGTGTCCGGCGTGTAAAGTAGGTTTAGCTAACGAAGAAGTTGTGAACGGGCATTGCGAACGTTGCGGAGCTGAAGTTGTTCGTAAAGATAAGGAACAATGGATGATTGCTATTACAAAATATGCAGACAGGTTAATTGATGATTTAGGCGGTGTTGATTTTATCGACCGTGTTAAATCACAACAAATTAACTGGATTGGTCGTTCTCACGGTGCTGAATTAGACTTTGAACTAACTGATAAAAATGGTAGTTCATTAGGCAAAAAGTTACGCGTTTATACAACCAGACCGGATACAGCTTTTGGTGTTACTTATATGGTTATGGCACCGGAACATGAGTTTGTTAAAGAGTTGGAAAGCAAATTTGAAAATAATGCAGAAATTCAAAATTATGTTAATGAAGCAGCTAAAAAGTCTGATTTGCAACGTACCGCAAACGACTCAAAGACCGGTGTTGAGTTGAAAGGTATTAAAGCTAAGAATCCTTACAACGGAGAACTTATTCCTATCTTTATTTCAGATTATGTCTTGACCGGTTATGGTACAGGTGCCATTATGGCTGTTCCTGCACATGACCAACGTGACTATGATTTTGCAAAAGTATTTAATCTGCCGATTATTCAAGTTTTAGAAGGTGGCGATATCTCCGAAAAAGCCTTTGAAGAAGATGGCCCACATATTAATTCCAGTTTCTTGAACGGAATGGGTAAAGAAGATGGTATTCAAGCGGCGATTGACTATGCTAAGAAAAATAATTTCGGTGAGGCTAAAACAAACTTCAAATTGCGTGATTGGGTATTCTCTCGTCAACGTTATTGGGGCGAACCAATTCCTATGGTTTATTGTGAGCATTGCGGTTGGCAACCAATTCCAGAAAGTGAATTACCTTTGAAATTACCGGAAATTTCCGACTATTTGCCAAATGATAATGGTGATTCACCGTTGGCAAAAGCGACAGATTGGGTCAATACGACATGTCCTAAATGTGGCGGTAAAGCCAGACGTGAGACCGATGTTATGCCTAACTGGGCCGGTTCTTCGTGGTATTTCTTAAGATATTGTGATCCACATAATGATAAGGAATTTGCCTCTCCTGAAGCTCTTAAATATTGGATGAATGTGGATTGGTATAACGGAGGTATGGAACATACAACCTTACACTTACTGTATTCTCGTTTTTGGCATAAGTTCCTTTATGATTGCGGTTATGTTCCAACATCCGAGCCATATAATAAACGTACATCTCATGGTATGATTTTGGCAGAGAATGGTGAAAAAATGTCTAAATCTCGCGGTAACGTTGTTAACCCTGATGATGTGATTGATGCATATGGTGCAGATGCTTTCAGACTCTATGAAATGTTTATCGGTCCGTTTGATCAAACAGCGATGTGGTCTGATGAAAGTTTAAATGGTGTTTATCGTTTCGTTAATAAGATTTTCTCTTTGTTTAATAAAGTTAAGCCTATGGAACTTTCTAAAAAAGACTTACAGGTTATGCATAGTTGTATCTTAGAGGTTAGCGAAAGAATTGACCAGATGAAATTTAATACAGCGGTGTCTTCCTTAATGACATACGTTAATTATCTGGCCGGAATGGATAATATTCCAGAAGAAATGTATATTACTTTGCTGAAGCTTATTGCTCCATTTGCTCCGCACATTGCTGAAGAAATGTGGGCACGTTTGGGGAAGAAATCTCTTATTGTTAAGGAGAGTTGGCCTTTAGGTGATAAAGAATTAGCTAAAGATGATACTATTACCATTGCTGTTCAAATCAATGGTAAAATGCGCGGCACGATTGAAGTTTCTCGTGATGCCGATAAGGATACGGTTATTTCTGCCGCAAAGGCTCTGGAAAACGTAGCTAAACAGCTATCTATTGCTGAACCTAAAAAGATAATTGTTGTACCAAATAGGATTGTTAACATTGTTTTATAGTAAGAAAAATATTGCCTTAATGGCATTGGTTGTACTCATTTCCGGTTGCGGATTTGAACCGCTTTATGTTGAAAAAACTTCTGATAGCCAATGGTATTATGATAATGAATTTGATACCAGTATTAAAGATGAAATGGCTAGTGTT
>Ga0247610_10000454_pt1 | contig 58220 bp, 58 predicted proteins | sample 174DNAGHGhighgp2_FD_193483 | JGI IMG/M metagenome (GOLD analysis project Ga0247610, IMG submission 193483) | Sheep rumen microbial communities from Palmerston North, Manawatu-Wanganui, New Zealand - 1742 DNA GHGhigh gp2 | ecosystem: Host-associated > Mammals > Digestive system > Stomach > Rumen...
CTCACAAGCGCTTCCATAGAGTATACCTATGCTCCACTGGAAAACCTAATAGTAATGGGCGTCGAGCCTACTCGACCTCCCCTTGCGGGAGTTTTTTAGTGTCTGATAATAGTTTTGGGGACACGAACCCACGAAAAAGTGGGTTCGTCTACCAGCGCAAGGCGGGCGGAAGAACGCCGGTCGACCTTTGCCGATGCGCGCCTGTGCGACAAACGAAGTGAAGTCAATCCCGCCGCTGCCACCAAAAGAAAAAAGCCATCATCATATGGAGGCCTTTCTTTTTATAATGAAAAAGACACTGGTTACAGGTATTGCTCCTACTCAGCAGCGCTGATAAGTTCTTTTGTATAATCGGACAATGGATGATTAAAAATCTGGTTAGCACTACCATACTCAATCACTTGTCCATGACGCATCACTGCAACTTCGTGCGAAATAGCTCTAACCGCACGCATATCATGAGAAATAAACAAATAGGCAATCCCTGTATCTTGCTGTATTTTCTTCAACAGCTTAATAATTTCTGCTTGCACTGTCACATCTAATGCCGACGTCGGTTCATCAAGAATTATAATTTTCGGCTCAATCACCAACGCTCTGGCAATAGCAATACGCTGACGTTGTCCTCCTGAGAACTCATGTGGATACAAATCTAAAATATCATCATTTAGCCCAACCGCTAACAAAACTTTTTTAATTTTTTCTTCTCTTTCATCTGCTGTTAACTGCGGAAAATGTACTCTTATACCTTCTCCTATAATCTCACGAATATTCAATCGCGGATTAAGTGAATTATAAGGGTCCTGAAATACCACTTGGATATTCTTTCTAAAATCTTTCTCATTCTGAATATGGATTGATTTTGCCAACAATATTTCACCTTTATAAGGCAACAAATCTGCCAGACATAATCCCAAAGTTGTTTTCCCTGAGCCGGACTCACCGACAAGACCGAGTGTCTTCCCTTCAAAGAGAGAAAGTGAAACGTTATTAACCGCCTTAAGCTCTTTTATTACCTTGCCAATCAAATTCTTTTTCAATGGAAACGTCACCGTAATATGACGAGCATCCATCAACTTGTGGGCACTGAAATTAACTTGAAAAGAAGTTTGTTGAAAAGCAGATAATAACTCTTTGGTATAGGGATGTTTCGGTGCATGAAAAATATTACCGACACTGCCTTGCTCGACGATAACCCCTTCTCTCATAACAATAACACGATTAGCAATAGAACGCACGACATTAAGATCATGAGAAATGAAAATTACTGCCATGTTCAGCTTATTTTTAAGTTTCAAGATAAGATTTAAAATTTGCTTTTGTACCGTGACATCTAACGCCGTTGTCGGTTCATCGGCAATCAAAACTTTAGGATTATTAGCCACCGCCATGGCAATCATCACCCGTTGTCTCTGTCCGCCTGAAAGCTCAAATGGATAAGCATTCATTCGCTCATCAGCATTATCTATACCAACCAAACGCAATAAATATCTGGCACGTGCTTTTGCTTTTTTTGCTGAAACTTGACGATGTACCCGAATAACCTCTGCAATCTGTTCACCCACCTTAATCAATGGATTAAGCGAACTCATCGGTTCCTGAAAAATCATACTGATTTCATCACCGCGCACTTGTTGCCATTCCTCCTCGGAAAGAGCTGTCAATTCGCGCTCATTAAATAAAATTGAATTAGTACTTTTATATAAAACCTTTTTATGATTAAGCAGCCCCATCAAAGAAAGAGCAGTAACAGACTTTCCCGAACCAGATTCACCAACAATGGCTAAGACTTCACCGGCATATAACTCAAATGCACTATTATAGACCGCAGAAAACAAACCGCCACCTTCGCGAATAAATCGAACATTCAAACTTTTAACTTCCAATACCGGTTCAGTCATTACTTCCTCTTATCCATTGCATCACGCACACCCTCACCGATAAAAATCAGCGCTGTTAGCAAAGCTGATAACACAAAGAATATGCTTAAACCAATCCACGGTGCCTGCAGATTATCCTTTCCTTGGCGCACCAAATCACCTAAAGAAGGATATTCATGTCCCAACCCTAATCCTAAAAAATCCAATGCGGTTAGCGCCACTATACCACCGGCCAAAATAAATGGCACAAAAGTCACTGTCGTAACCAACGCATTCGGTAAAATATGCCTCCAAATAATCCGAAAATTACCAACTCCGATGGCTTTAGCCGCTTTAACATACTCAAAATTTCGAGCCCGTAAAAACTCAGCCCTGACCATACCGGTAAGCTCCGTCCATGAAAACATCAACAATATAATCAGTAACGTCCAAAATGATGGTACAAATACACTGGCAACAATAATCAAGACAAACATCTGTGGCATAGATTCCCAAATTTCTATAACACGTTGCAAAATGATATCCGTTTTACCACCGAAATAACCTTGTATAGCCCCGATAAAAACACCTAAAGCCGAGGAAAACAAAGTTAGCAGGAAAGCAAATAGAAAAGATAACCTGATACCATACAAAAGTCTTGCCGCAATATCCCTTCCTTCTTCATCTGTACCCAGCCAATGCCTTGCTGATGGAGGTGCCGGAAACGGCTCATTAAGTTCATAATCAACCGTATTAAAAGAAAACTCAATCAAGGGCATCACCATATAGCCTTCCTGCTCAATTTGCTCACGAATAAAGGCATCTTTATAATTAGCTTCTGTCGGAAAATCACCACCGAAACGCGCATCTGTATAAACTTTAGCAACCGGAAAAAAGTATTCTCCTTGATACTTCAATAAAATCGGCTTATCATTGGCTATAAGTTCCGCAAATAAAGACATAACCAAAACCAGACACAACAAAACAAAAGCCGTTTTTGCTCTTTTGTTCTTGATATATGTATCTAGTGCCATCAGTCGGTACTCCCTGCTTAAACCTTATTTAGGCTAACATGCAATTTATACACTGACAAGCATTTAATAACTAATCAACCGTTTTTCTTAAAATAACTCTATATCGGCTTCATCTTTCGGCTCTTCGGAAGAACTTTGTTTTGTTGTTTCTTCCGATTTTACGTCCGGTTGCTTTATTTCAACAGGTTTCTCAACAACCGGAGCAACAGCAGGAACCTCTGCCTTATCTGAAGCGGAAGTTTCTTGCAACACAGGTGCAACAGCAGAATCTTCAGGAACAACATTGCCTGAAATATCCGGCACAACTTCTTTAGCCGTATCTTTATTAGCATTCTCTTCTACAGCTTTTGCTTCCGGAGATTTTGCAACATCTGATGTTGGTGTTTCTTGCTCAGAAAGCATCTCCTCATTTAAATCAATAACCATGTCATCCGTCGGAATAAAGATATTTTCATTGTTTTGCGTACGCTGAACTTTTTGTTCGTCGGTCTTGACCTCATCGCGTTCTCTTTCTCTTTTTAATCTTTCCTCTTCTGCCGCTTGACGACGAGCTTCCTCTTCTGCTTTCTTCTGCTGCAATTTTAGCTGATACTCATGACTATTCAATTTAAAGTTTTCATACCAATCCCGATAATTTGCCATAATATTAGAAATCTTACCTCCGCGAATAACGGCATTATTAATAAGGTTCTTCTTCAGATTTAAAATTTCATCTGTTGTATAATTAGTCATATTATCCAACGTATAGCAATAATCTTGGAATTTCAACATACTCTTTGTAAAATCACTGGCTAAGCAAACATTCGCATTAATTAAAAACCGTGGTTTACGACCTTTACGAACCGCCAGATTAACCAAATTGTCTGCGGCAAAACGACTATATTGATCACTTGTCATACCGGCCAATTCACGGATCGGACTGACACCTTGAATATAAATATCAGTTCTGTAAAATCTTGAACTATCTTTAATTTCATCAATATATTCTTGAAGTTTTGCAATCAAACATTTAGCCTGCTCAGCATATGCTTTACGTTTTTCATCTATCCCCCCTGAATAAAGTGAATTGTCCTTCAAAGCAATCCAATCTTTACGCGGTTTTAAATTACAAAACTCATCATAAATGTAAACGTCTGAAGGAAAATCTACGTAAACCAAATAGACTTGCCCACCGGCGTCTCTAAGATAATCTTCCTTAAGTTTTTCAAAAATATCAACACTTCCCTCCATGGAAACACGCCTATTCTCTGAAATAATCTTCATATTTCTAAGCGGAGAATCATTGATAAACGAACGCGCATAGGACTTCAAATCACTAATTTTGAAACTTAATAACCATTCCCCTAAAAGCGAATTAACATTTTTCTCTAAAGAAGCCTTAGGATCATATAAAGACACAGTTTTATAGCCTTTGATAACACACCTATCGGTCCCGAAATCACCATTTTTCAAACAAAAATTAAATTCCGGCATTGCATACATACTAATACCAAAACCACCTTTGCGCAAATGATCATAAAGTTTATTATTGGACAAACCTAAAATTTCTCTTCCGCCATGTATAAAGTTCCAATTGTCAATGAATTCAACATAACCGCGATCACCACTGGTAGAACTTGTATAATCAACTTGGTTGAGAATATCAATAATATTACTCATCGTATCATTTTTCTGAACAAATGCATTTGGATAAATTTCAAAATTGTTAACCGCATAAAATCCAATCATCAAATCGCGTAATTCTCTGAAATTTATATCCCTTATACCACTTAAAAATTGATAAGATGGGAATTTTGGCATCATCATATAAACAATACTATCATCCCGCACACCACCGGCAATAGAAGGTAATCTTTTAACCTCTTGATATTCACTCCTGGTAAAAGGAAGGCGCTCATTGTTATAAACACCGACAAAGCAAGAAAACAACAAAACTAGGGTAATAAATAAAATAACATCAGAAAAGCTGAACAGAAAAAAGATAGAAATAGCAAAAATAAGCCCGAAAAACCACGGTGTCGGAATAAAACCTAAAAACGATAGCCAACTGGCGTTTTTATTAAGCCACTGTTCAAATAAAGTATCCACATTGCCCTGACCAAATTGATAAAAGAATAATACTGTAAACAGTAAAGTCGCAACCGCACAAAGCAGATTTTGAAAAAGTTTTGAAAAAGATAAAATCAGCATTAAAATAATAGAACTACCTAATACCAATCCCAAAATATAAAACGCAGCTCTATTGACATAACCATCCTCAAATAATCTGCCATTAATAGAATAAATGAACATAACAAAATCCATTCCAAACAGCAAAAAGACATAAATTCCACGCAGTAACCTGTCTCTAAAAGAATTCGCACCGCCCATCCATTTAGCAAAACGACTGGAACGGCTTTTTTTCTTCAATATCAATGGCTGTGTAACAATCTCGCTCATTTTATTCCTCTGCAAAATACTTTACTCACTCACACCATACACCGATGTTTACTAAAGAATAGTTTAAAAATAGCAATTAATTCTTAAAAAAACAAAAAATCTTTATTCTTGAATTTTTGAAAACAAGCCTTATAATAAAAAAAGTTTTATGCTCTATAAAACTATAATACGAAAAGCCGTATGAAATAGATATATTGGACCCGGGGGCGGTACCCGGCGCCTCCACCAAAAATTTTACGGGGGCGAAACAGGTTTGACAGTGTATAGTAAAGATATCTGTGCTGTATTCGGTGAGATACCACCGTTATCGGTTCAAAACAAATAAACGCAAATGATAATTTTGCACCTGTTGCCGTAGCTGCTTAAGGCAAAGCAACAAACTGGATTCTTTAAGCTTTGGTTAGCCTAAAGTGGGGGAGGAGCCACCCAGCAACAGAACGGCTCACTTATAGAAACTAAAGGATGCATATAGAACATGACAGATATTGTAAATGAAATAAATTATGACAAGCTAATAGAAAAAGCTTTAAAACAAGTTGTTGTTGAAGCATTAAAAATAGCGGAATTCCAAGGACTTCCTGGCGAGAACCATTTTTATATAACGTTTAAGACCAATCATCCGCAAACTGTCATTCCAAGAGATTTAAAGATTCAATATCCGGAAAGTATGACCATTGTCCTACAACATCAATATGCTAATTTAGTTGTCAATGCAAGTTCCTTTTCTGTAGAATTAAGTTTTGGTGGACGCCCACAAACTTTAGTTATCCCATTTGAAGCAATCACATATTTTGCTGACCCGTACGCTAAATTCGGTTTAAGCTTTTCTTTCTACGAAAATGGCGATGTTCATGCCTTAGAAGATATTGAACCGGAAAGAAAAGTCGCTGGAGAAACCGCCCAAATCATCTCATTTGATAGTTTTAAAAAGAAAAAATGATAAAAAAATTTTCAGTTCTCATAGCCGGCCGCCACGCTACCAGCATCTCATTAGAAGAAGAGTTCTACCAAGCTCTAATTGATTTAGCCGCTCAACAAAAAATACCTCTCAATACGCTTATTACCGAAATAGATAAATCACGAACTACCGAGAATCTCTCCTCAGCACTACGCTTATATGTATTAAAAACATTGCAAGAAAAATTAAAACAAATCCAATTCTAAGTCATCATTATTTGCTTTGGCTTGTGTCTTTGCATCTTCGGATATTTCCGATTGCTTATCTGCAACTGTCTCATTTTCAATTTTAACTTCGCCAACCAAATCATTAGTCACTGCTTCACTATTTTTCGATGTTTCTGCTACGGGATCTAAACCGGAAGATATGTCGCCGATATTTGTATTATCCGTTGGATTCTCTTCTAAAGGATTCCCCAAACTTTCTGAGTTCGATTCTATGTGCATAATCTCCTCTGTCTCAACCTTCTGCTCTTCCGAAACTGAGTTTGCCTCTTGCGCTTTTTCCTTAGCCTTAAGTATAGCAGACAGACCACCGCTCGTTGTTGCACTCTCCTCAATAACCAAAACTTCTTGTACCGGTTCCAAAACTTTTTCCTCAACAGTCTCTTCCACCTTAGATTCTGCAACATCTACTTTCTTAAATCCACCGCGTTTCTTAATTTTGGCTTTAGTCTCTTCTGCTTTTTTATCACGAATAACTTTTTGGTTATAATTCTCTCCTTTAGGCAATTTGGCTTCTGCCTCTTCTTCTTCTATTTTTTTAACACTATTCAAAAGCACTTGGGGAACCAAATCTGTTGCACCTTGCTCTGCTGCTTTAGCCACAACTTCTTTTTGTACATCTATATATTTATTTTGATACCATGTAATCACTTCATCTGGCTTAACCCCTTGGCTGATAGGATAATATGCCGCCGCACCTGCAATACACAACAATAAGAATAAAATCCAAAAAGGATGTCTAAGGACAAACAGCACACAAAAAATAGGAAATGTAACAACACTCAGAATCACATAAAAAAACTTAAAAATTGCACTTCTCTCTTTTTTTTCAGCCATCGCTATTTCCTCTTCTTATGTATAATATAAACTAAGTATAAGCCGACTTATTTAAAACTTACTTAACAACATATCAATCAACGAATATCCATTCACCGCTCACATTATCTCTGATACACTTCCGATTATATTCCGCTTTTAGTTGGTAAATCGGATAAAAACGTGTTTTTTCATAATATTTATCAATCATATCAGTATCTATATAGTGCACAATTTCCTGACGACCGCTTTCTGTTGAAAATTTATTAAAATAATTCTTTCCGAAAACAAATTTCGGACGATACTTCATAATCAGTTCATTAATATTCGGACGCGGATGAATACCGGATTGCTCACCAACCACATCAAGTTGCCCTATAAGTTGCCAATAATATGCCGGATCTTTACCGAAAATATTATACATCATGCCATCGCCGTTAAACACATAATCACAAGGTGAAATTCGCCGTGTCACATAATCAGGTAAATACCATATCGTATCTCGGTTTTTAATATAGTGATAATACCCCTGTACAGCCATATATAGTCCGACATATAAAATAGCAACTATAACCAAACAAATTCCGCGATTCTGTTTATTAAGCCAAGACAAAAAAGGTACTGAACATAAAGCCGCCAAATAAACTGCCAGCCAATAATAATACGAATAAGGCGAAAAATAAAATCGTCTCTGAAAATACTCTATTACAAACATCAATACCAGAATTTTCAAATAACGATTATGCCCGAATAAAGACATCAACGTTCCCACAAAACCTCCACCGAAAAGAATTTTCATGTAAAGTGGCATATCTACCACCTTATTCATTTCAAACCCTTCAACCAAATTCAAATTAAATGCATAATTAGACTTAAAATAGAGCTCCACCATATCAAAATGATATAGATAAATTAAAAAACAAAGTCCCCCTACAAGCGGAAAGATAAGAGCTTTCGCCATATCTTTACCGATAATATCCTTTTTAATCCAAAAATATAAACCGGTTACCCCTAATACAAGCAAAGGGAATAAAGCTTTTTGTGCAAACATAAACGAAAGGAAAAACCATATAAAAGCAACAATCAATTGAAAACTTTTCTTATCTCTGAAATAGCAAAAATAATAATATATTCCACCCATCAAACAAAAGACCATATAATTATCCGGTCTGAAATCAACAGCATAAAGTTTAGCCCCCGGAATAGTAGCCATCGCCGTTGCCAATAAAGAACAAAATTTATCGCCTAAAAATTCTGCCCCGATTCTATAAACATAAACTAAAGACTTCAAAAAGACCAAGAACGAAATCAAACAAACAATTTCAGTAATCGTTGTATCATATGCAAAAAGCTTCGTTAAAGGAGCAAACAAATACCATAGCAACGGATTATGATGCTGAAAAAAATCACGATATGGTACTAACCCTTGTGCCACCAAAAAGCTTGAATGAATATGTTCAATATTATCACCGTTTTGTGTCGGCAAATTTGCAATAACTAATACATAAAATATTGCCGCTATAATCAAATAGCCCCAAACCCCAACCAAGGGAACGTCTCTTAAAAATCCGTCTTTAATCTGTGCAAAAGAAACCTTACTAATCTTCATCATATGTCCACCTGCCGCTACTTTCATCAAACACACAATTCTTCTTCCAATACTGTGGTTTTAAGCGCCAAAAACCATGCTTATAACTGAAAACCTCAAATTGATGCTTCTTAAAATTAAAACCACCTTCGTTAGTAGCAAAATCCGTAGGTTCATAGTATTCTTCAATCAATTCAATATTTGGTTTATGTAATATCTTAGGCTTTTTAACTTCTTGTTCGTTATAGCGTACTGCAACATCCTCCAACCAGATAATTTTAGGTTTATAATCCAAAATAGCCTGGTTAATATCTTCTATCTCATGCAATCCCATTTTATTGCCGAAAATATCAACATGCCCTTGCAAAAACCAATAATACAGAGGATTATAATTAAATAAGCTTAAAGCACCGCTCCCAAATCCTATATAACTATCGCAAGCATTGGTCTTAATAATCATATATTCTTGCAAAGACGGTAACTGATGTTTCGTTTTCCAAACAATATCATGATACACATAATATCCCATAAAACTTGCATAAACAAGTGTTTCTATAAAAACAGCATATAAAAGAAGCTTTTGCTTATGAGCTAATTGAACAACTCCGACAGCGGCCAATGGTACACCGAAATAATAAGCTTCATACCAATAATAAACAAACGGTGAAAAATAAAATATTTTCTGCATCAAAAGCAACCAGAAGAGCCAACAATAAAACCGAAAATATTTATTTTCGGATTTATAAAGAGCAAGCGATACGACCAGCCCGAAACCCATAATAACCCACCCCATATAAAAAGGATAAGAAACTTGATGTCCCTCAAAAAGTTTGGTCATTTCGCGGTTAAAAATAAAATTAAGAAAGAAATATTCTTTTAGACAGCCCATGACATAAAAGTACACCAATCCACCTATTGTGCAGATAAGCGGAAATACTAGTGCAATAAGAAAGTCTTTAACTTTCATATCTTTCTTATATAAAGCCCAAAGTGATGCCACACCGATAACCGGATAATAAAAAATTGCCTTCTGAATAAACAGAAATGCCACAAAGAAAAATGCATACGAATATACCAAATCCCCTCGCCGCATTTCTTTCAAATACTTAAAATAAAAATAACAGCCACCGGCAATACATGTAAGCATCCAATTATCCGGTTTGTAATAGACATAATAGAGAAATATATCCGGTAGCAAAACATAAATAAGCGCTAACAGCGCTGCCGTCCGCGTACTTAAGAAATCCGTAACAATACGATAAACAAACCAAAGCCCCCAAACAAAAAAGCAAAATGTCACATAATCAGCCCAACCGATGACCTCAATATTTCGATGCAATAATCCGATAAAGGGTGCCAGCATATACCATAACAGCGGATGATGATGTTCAAAAAAATCTCGATACGGAACATATCCGACGGATACCAAATAAGTATCATAAATATGCTCCATCACATCGCCCTCCGGATATGTGATATAAAAGCACCCTATACCGATAAAAAGCACTAAAGCAAGTACAACAAAAAATAAAGTTCCATCAATCACTTCATCAAAATACGATTTACAACTTACTTTATGCAACATCTGATTAGTTCCTGCTTATCTATACTTTTTAACAGCAGCAACATTCCTTGCTAAAGCTTCACTACCAGCCATATCTTCAATATCTACCACTTGCTTAGCACACCAATTAGGATACTGATCAATATCCGTCCCCGGCAAGTTTTGGATTTTTTCAGATTGGAAAATATCTTCCGGCATCAGCATAAATACTTCACTATTTGTCTTTGCCATATAAGAATGAACAGCTTCTTCTATTCCTTCCGGATAATTTTCACCATAGAGATAATCTCCATGACGCAGCTTATCTGCTGGCCAAACCGCTTCACTATCCAAACTTTTTAATAGCAACCGACGTTCATGTTCACGCCAATGATATGCACCTTCTGTCTCTTGTTGTGTATAAAATCCTAAGCGTTGCATTGTAGTAATTTCTCGACCGAACCACCAAGCTTTAAGCGGCGGCATATCATGCGTACCGACAGAAGCAAAATATTTACTTTCATATTCATGTGGTGCTTTCATCGTTCCATTAGCATCTTTACGTTCACACCATAATACACCTAAGAGATAAATTCCGCGCTTAAGAAGTGACTCGGCATATCCGTCTTCAACATTACCGATACATTCACCAACAACAATACATTTATTAAGCCAGCTTTCCAACGCCAATATATTCATCATATCCTCAGCATCATAACGAATATAAGTTCCCTCATCTCTATCATCAGGAATAATAAATAAACGCGACATACCCATAATATGGTCAATTCTGACTGCTCCGGCATAGCGCATATTGGCTCGCAAAATTCTGATAAAAGGTTTGTAACCGCGTTCTTTCAACTCAAACGGATTAAAAGCACCCAATCCCCATTTTTGGCCGGTTGGAAAATAGTTATCCGGCGGAGCACCTGCTCCAAAATTTTGAACATAAAGATACTTATCTCCCCAAACCTCAGCACTGTCCCTGGACACACCCACAGGTAAGTCACGATAAAGTCCGATACCCAATCCACGCTTTTTAATTTCTTGCGCCACCATCTGCAACTGTCTATCTGCCTCAAATTGTAAAAATTTGAAAAATTCTATATCGTCCTTATGTTCTGCTGCAAATTTTTCAACACCGCTACCCAATGCCGATGATAAGGCTTTAGCATCTTCTGGTGTAAATTTTTCACCTTGCATAAAACGCTCATGCTCAATCGCTTGAAACACAGCCAAACGATTAAGTTCACCACTATCATTTTTCTTAAAAGCTTCAAAATCCTTAAAATACGCCGAATTTCTCTGCTCAAGAACACGTTCAAAAATCGCTCGTAACGCTTTTATTTTAGCATTATAAACAGTTGTGTAGTCTATATTCTCTGCCATTTTCGCTTGCAAGACTGCTTCTTCATCTTTATCACTTGTTTGATAAAACGGCACCTTTTCCACATCAATATAAATCGGATTTAAAAACAACCGACTGATAGAAGCATAAGGACTTGCAGCTTCAGGATGATCATTAAGCAAAACATTAAGCGGATTAAGACCTATCACATCACCACCAATATCAGCAGTTAAATTAACCATTGTCATCAAATCCGTAAAATCACCGACACCCCAATTGCGTTTACTTTTCATAGAATATAGCTGTAAAGCAAAACCAAATTTTTTCTTTTGCTGAGGCAATGCATAACACATCTTCGGAGCCACTGCAAACAACGTACGATACTCATTTTTTCCGGCACAGACTTTTAATTCATAATACCCGGGTTCAATTTCATCTTCAATATGAAATAAAAGTTTGACATAGGTATTTCTTTCCTCACTGCGACGCTCTTGTTCCTCGATTTTTACGTTAAGTTTCTTAAACGAACTTTGCCCTTCCTTGGTCAAAAAAACAGATATATCTCCCTGCGTTTCTTCCTCTTTTAAGACAATGTCAAAATTTTTGTTATCAATCTGCCGCACATAAATAGCTTCCATGGCACGTTGCCAACGCCGTTTTTCCAATCGTTCCAAAGATCTTAAAATTGCATTTTCATCATTGGCGCTATACCCCATACTTTCAATCAGAAATTTCAATAATTCATCTGAGGCCTCACACTCTTTCATACTGTCACCAGAAAAATAACTGTAAGAAGTACTGATGTTTAATTTTTGCGCTAATTGATTAATAAGTTTAGACATTTATCACTCCTATTTTTTGATTTCAAAACATAATACGGACCACGCCGGCATCCAAAACTGCGCTCCGCCGACAAGACGATCCTCATCAAATTTATTTGAACTATCTAAAAGTAAAACCCATTTATAGGTTTTCCGAACAGACGGTAGTTTCCATTTTATATCTGTTGGATTGGCATTTAAGATAACAAAAAACATTTTATCATTAGCTGCTACCATATAAGCCAAAGCTCTGCGATTGGCTTGATACCAATCTGCTTGTTGAAACTCAGTACCTTTCTCAGTATACCAAGCTAAATCTTTTATTCCCTGTTTTTGATCAACACAAAAACCTGAAAAGAAATTTTTACGATTAAAAATCCCCATCCGGCGTCTGAGTTTAATCAGATTCTTCACATAACGAATATTAGCTATTTCATCAGCACCGATTGCATCCCAAACCAGATAAGATATGACATTATCCTGACAATAAGCATTATTATTGCCGAACTGCGTATTCATAAACTCATCGCCGGCAAGCAACATCGGCGTACCAAAAGAAAGCAACAGAGTTGCTATCATTGCGCGTCGTCTGAGTAAACGATTTTCTAAAATTTGCTTGTCTGTACTTATACCTTCAAAACCGGAATTATAACTCCAGTTAGCATCTGTACCGTCTCGATTATCCTCACCATTAGCTTGATTATGTTTATGATTATAACAAGTAACATCATTTAAGGTCATACCATCGTGTACTGTCAAATAATTCACAGAACTCCATATCGTTCTCCGGCTTGGCCCAAAAACATCACTGGAACCGGAAATTCGACTGGCCAGTTCTCCTACTTGTCTGTCATCACCACGCCAAAAACGTCTTACAACATCACGATAGCGATCGTTCCATTCTGTCCATCCCGGAGGAAATGCACCCAACTGATATCCTCCGATACCAACATCCCATGGCTCCGCTGCAATCTTTACCAACTGTAAAATTTCATCTTGACGCATGGCCATCAAAAAACCGCTATTCTGCATAAATTCCTGCTTTACACGTGCTAGAGAAGTAGCCAAATCTAAGCGGAACCCATCAACATGCATTTCTTCCACCATATAGCGCAATGAATCCATGACCAACGTCAAAACATAAGGATTTTGCAAATTAAATGATGCTCCGCAACCGGTACTATCATAGTAGTAACGTTTATTTGTTCCATCTAAGGTATAATAACTTTCGTTATCAATACCGCGATAGCACAACGTTGGCCCTAAATGATTTCCTTCCAAGGTATGGTTATACACCATATCCAAGATAATCTCTATACCATCTTGATGAAACCGCTTTACCATTTTCTTAAAGCTATTAATGTCATCACCGAGTAAATAACTTGGTTCAAAAGCAAAAAAATTAAGTGTTTCATATCCCCAAAAATTGCGTTTTATTCCTTTATTTCTATCGGACATAAAAGCATTTACCGGCAACAATTCCAGCGAAGTAACGCCTAACCACTTCAAGTACCCTCTCACACTATGACTGGACAAACCGGAAAATGTACCACGCTTAGCATCAGCAACTTTAGGATGCAGTTTAGTATATCCTCCGACATTTAATTCATAAAAAACAGCCTTAGCCGGATCAATTTGCGGTGGCTCATCTTGCTCCCATTCAAAATCATTTGTCCCCACCACAACTGACTTTGGTACATACGGTGCACTATCCAGCGTGGAAAAAGATAAATCCTTCTCAGAACTATCCGTATCATACCCATAGATAGCTTTGTGCCAAATTAATCTGCCAACTAATTTTTTTGCATACGGGTCTACCAAAAGTTTATTAGGATTAAAACGTTTTCCTTTTGCCGGATCATACGGACCATAAACACGATACCCATAAACCTGCCCCGGCTTGACCCCTTCAAGATATATATGCCAGATATTATTTTCTCTGACCGGGAGTTCATAACGTGCTGTTTCTTTCACACCCGTCTTATCAAACAAGCATAATTCCACCCTTAACGCATTGGCAGAAAACAGTGCAAAATTAACACCCCATTCGTCTGCCGTCGCTCCCAGCGGATATGCTCTTCCATCCCATACTTTAATACCCAGCATATGATACCCCTTTTAAATTAATATCTGATATGCTTTAAGACAATCGTAGAAAGAGGGGGCAACGTCAATGTGATAGAGTGAGGACGACCGCAAATACTTTCATCATTAGCGTAAAGTTCTCCCTCATTTTTAACCCCGCTTCCCCAATAATTCTTATCATCACTGTTAAAGATTTCCTGATATGCACCACTATCCGGAACACCCAGTTTAAAATTATTTCTGACCACCGGTGTAAAGTTGCAAATCACAATCATATAATTATTATAGTCATGTCCGCGACGAATATAAGAAATAACACTATCATCTGCATTAGCATGATCAATCCATTCAAATCCTTTTGAGTCAAAATCTTCTTCATAAAAAGCAGAATTACCTCTATACATTAGGTTCAAGTCACGCACGCAATTTTGCATACCTTGATACATTGGATACTGCAATAAATGCCATCTCAAACTTTCACCGGAATTCCATTCCCAATCTTGACCAAATTCAGATCCCATAAACAAAAGTTGCTTACCGGGATGTGTCCACATAAAGCCATAATAAGCACGCAGATTTGCAAATTTTTGCCACTCATCACCAGGCATTTTAGAAAGCATAGAACCTTTGCCATGCACAACTTCATCATGTGAAATAGGCAAAATAAAGTTCTCATTAAAAGCATAAAGCAAACCAAACGTCAATTTACCATGTTCATATTTACGATAAACAGCATCTTTACTGATATAGGTTAATGTATCATTCATCCACCCCATATTCCATTTATAACCGAACCCAAGTCCGCCCATAGACGTCGGACGAGAAACCATCGGCCATGCAGTAGATTCTTCAGCACAAGTCATTATTCCCGGACAATTACCGTAACAAAGTTCATTTAATTTACGCAAAAACGCAATAGCTTCCAAGTTTTCATTTCCACCATAAATGTTCGGTATCCACTCACCTTTTTCACGAGAATAGTCCAAATAAAGCATAGACGCAACTGCATCAACACGTAACCCGTCAATATGATATTCTCTCAGCCAATACAGGGCACTGCAACAAAGTACATTACTAACCTCTGTACGACCATAATTATAAATCTTGGTACCCCAATCTTTATGTTCACCTTTACGCGGATCTGCATGTTCATATAAATGCGTGCCATCAAATTCTACCAAGCCATGTCCGTCTTTCGGAAAATGAGCCGGAACCCAATCCATAATCACCCCGATATTTGCCTGATGGAATTTATCAATCATATAACGAAAATCATCAGGTGTACCAAAACGGGAAGTCGGAGCAAATAGTCCTGTTACTTGATACCCCCAAGAAGCATCTAACGGATGCTCACACAATGGTAAAAATTCGACGTGCGTAAATCCCATATTCATAACATACGGAACCAAGCTATCGGCCAATTCGCGATAAGTTAAAAACTCACAACCATTTTGCCCTTTTCTCCGCCAAGAACCTGCATGGACCTCATAAATACTTATCGGTCTGTCAAAATCATTATAAGACGCACGATATTGCATCCATCCTTTATCATTCCAATTATAATGATTTAAATCATAAACAATGGAAGCTGTCTTTGGACGTACCTCGGAATAAAATGCCATCGGATCACTCTTTGATAAGATATATCCTTCATGTGTTTTAACTTCAAATTTATATAATTCTCCCTCACCGATATTTGGAATAAAAATGTCCCATATACCACAGTTATAATGTTTACGCATAACATTGACTCTGCCATCCCAATTATTAAATCCGCCAACCACGGAAACACGTTTGGCATTCGGAGCCCAAACTGCAAAACCAACACCTTTAACACCATTAATTTCCAAAATATGTGCACCGAGTTTTTTATACAAATCCAGATGGTTTCCTTCAGAGAATAAATATTCATCTATATCCCCTAAAATAGATGGAAAAGAATAAATATCTTCTTCTTCATACGTATAATTTTGATCATTAGTTATTCTGAATTTGTGCTTAAAATTATCTACATTCATTATGCCTAAATTAATCTGATAAAAACCGCGTTCGTCAAGCTTTGCCATCATACCTAAAGAGCAATTATTACTATCTAATAATTCTATACATTTTGTTTGTGGCTTATAGGCTCTAATATAAACTTCTTTACTTCCCTTATCACGATGAATACCCAACACAGCCATAACGTTTTCATAATCACCGTTAATAATGCATTCCATTTCGTTTTTTGAAAGTAAATTGTTCATATTCCCTCCCGTTGGACGTAAGACCGTGAAATTTTGTGTCTGTCCGATTTCTTTACTAGCTACAGTTGATTTTGTGACTGTGTTGACCATAACGATATAACTCCAAAATAAAACATAAAATAAATTACATTTTATGTATATAGCAAAACAAAAAAAATGCAAGAAAATTGTCAAAAAAAATTCACTTTTCACATAAGCATTTTTCTTTTAAAAACAAAGACCTTGCATTTAAAACGTTATTTTAAAAATTTAAGTTTAAAATAAATCCAAAACAAAAAATATTTTCATAATTTTTGATTCAAAAATCTAATTATCAATACTGTTTTTTACACAACTTTCATAGATAAAATTTATTCTTATTTTTATAAAAAATAATACATCTTTCTTTATAAAAAAAATGCACTTACATTACATTCATAAAAAAACATTTTTTCGCGTTGAAACATATAGTTATTTAAAAGTAAAACTTCATTTTTTATCACTCAAAATAAGCATAAAAAAAATTTTTTTATTTCCCTCTTTTTTTAACATTGTTTTAAACTATTTATATATATACAAATAAGGATTTAAAAAAAAAGAAATTTTGTATTTACAAAATAAATTTTTATCTTATACTAACCTTGTTCAACAACAAAATTATTTGGAGAATTGAAATGACATTCAATGAGAATTTAATTAGAGAAGCTGCTTACTACAATTGGCAAAATGCAGGTTGTCCTTTTGGTCAAGATGAAATGTTCTGGAACATGGCCATTGAACAAATCTATGGTAGCAAAGCTACTTCTTGCTGCAAAACATCTTCTTCAAAGAAGACTTCTTCCAACAAGAAAAGCACTTCTTCTAAAGCAAAATCTTCTAAAGCAAAGAAGTAATTTTTGCTCTAAAAAGATATAAAAAAACCACCTTAATTAAGGTGGTTTTTTTATTTAATTATTTACTTAAAATTAAGCTGTTCTCATTTAAAATAAGCAAACATGATGAAACACCAAAAGGTTATAAAATGAAATCCTTTAACCCCTTAAAAAGATTAAACTTAGCATGCTTTCTCCGCTCGCAACTTTACCTTGCACCGGTACTGCTTCTATTTTACCAACAAAATGGTTTAACCATTGCAGATTTCGTTTTATTCCAAGGCCTGTTTCAGCTAACCGGAATTTTATTTGAAATACCGTGCGGCTACATCGCCGATGTGATTTCTAAAAAAAGAGTCTTAATTTTAGCTTTCACTTGCTTCTTTCTAAGAGCTGCTGTTTGGCTGTCATTTTCCGGATTCTATATTGTACTTTTAGGAGAGCTATTAAATGCACTTTCTCGTGCCTTTTTATCCGGCGTATATGACAGTTATATTTATGATTATCTAAGGGACCAAAATAAAACAAAGCGAATGTTAAAAATTTGCGGGCGTACCAATTCTGCTATGTCTTTCGGCGCCATGTTCGCCGCTATATTCAGTGCTGTATTATACAATCATTTCGGTACGGTTATTTTGCTGTCCTTAGAATTTATTTTAACCCTGATCAGTATCATTCTTTTAACCACTTTACCTAACCCGCCATCAGCCAAACCGCACGCCATCACTCTAAAAGAAAAATTTAAGGAAATTAAAGATACTGCTATTGCAACTATGCATAACCAGAACATCAATTTATATATCATCTACTCTGCATTGTTATTCTCTACGACTTCACTATTTTGCTGGTGCTTTCAACCTCTCTTAAAACTATCCACTGCACCGGTCTTTATGTTTAGTTTTGTATATGTTATAAATCATGCACTGCGTGCCGGATTCTCATACCAAGTAAATACATTAAAAAACTTTTTCGGCTTTAACCGATTGCTCGTCGTCACAACTTTCTTATGCTTATATTCATTTGCTTGTATGATTTTAAGTTTTTATTTCCGGTTACCTTACGTCGCTTGCATAAGTTTGGTATTTGTTTGCATCGGCATCGGATTCCAATTGGCATTTTACATTGCCAATAATAATAACATTCATCGCTTTGCTTTGGAAGAAACACGCGCAACAATCTCTTCGGTTAACAACATGTTGCAACAAACGATCTCCGGTATTTCTTTAATTTGCTTTAAGTTTGTTATATCTCCTTCAGAAGGTGTAACCGGTTTAAGTTTCTCTGCCGCATTTTGCATATTCGGTGCATTTTACATGAGCTTATTCGCATTGTTATTTTACAAAATTCATCAACGCGGATTATCGCCGAAATAATAATATTTTTTTAACGAAATGTAAAACAATCATCAGCTAAAATCCTTTTAAAATTAACCACATAAGGATTTTATTAATGTCTTATTTTATTGTATTTATGATTATCGCGTTAATCTTCTTCATGGTAGAGATTTACACGCCAACAATGTTGTTTTTAAATTTTGCATTAGCTTCCGTGATTTGCGGAATACTGGGATTTTTCGTACACAGTTATAACATATTAATACCTATTTTTGTAATTTTATCCATCTTATTTTTGTTGTTTTTACGCCCGTTATTTAACATCAATCCAAACAAAGATGCTGAGAGCACATTTGATTCTCCCTACATTGGTAAACAAGCCACAACTATCACCAATGTCAATGCTTTTTCCGGTCGTATAAAAATCTACGATGAAGATTGGGAAGCCAGAACAATTTCAGAAGATTCTCCTGAAATTGAAAAAGGAGCAAAAGTAAAAATTATTCGTCATGATGATTTAACCATGTACGTAGAACCCAAAACATCTGCTAAGAAAGGAAAGAAATAATGTCTACAATGCTCATTCTTTTAGTCGTAGCCGCCTTATATTTTGTAGTAAAAGGTTGCATCATCGTAGAACAACAGGAAGTTGTGATTATTCAACGTTTAGGTAAATACAAAGAAACATTATCTGCCGGTCTGAATTTTATTGTACCGTTCATTGATGCCCCAAAGAGTATTTCGCGCAAAGTAACAGTTAACTATCGTGACGGCGGTTCATCCTCTTATATGCAAAAAACAAACCGTATTGACTTGCGTGAAACAGTTGTAGATTTTCCTCGTCAAAGCGTGATTACCAAAGATAACGTTTCCATCTCCATAAATGCCGTATTATATTTTCAAATTTTTAATCCGGAAAAGTCCGTTTATGGTGTAGAAAATCTTTACGAAGCAATCGAAAAATTAACCCAAACAACCTTACGTCAACTCATTGGTAAACTGGAATTGCAAGAGACCTTAACTTCGCGTGATAAGATTAATACCGAACTAAGAGAAACCATTGACAGTGCCTCTGATAAATGGGGTGTAAAAGTTAATCGTATAGAATTGCAAGACATCACCCCACCGGCAGACATTCAAGCCGCTATGGATAAACAAATGAAAGCTGAGCGTGAAAAACGTGCAATGATTTACGAAGCGGAAGGTACCAAAGAATCAGCTATTCGTATTGCCGAAGGTGAAAAAGAAGCAGCGATTCGCCAAGCTGAGGGTGAAAAAGAAGCCGCCATACTAAAAGCCGAAGGTGTTGCCCAAGCGCGTATGGTTGAAGCTGAAGCTGAAAAAGAAGCAATTAATCGCATCATTGAAGCATTATCTTCAAAAGGACAAGCTGACAAATATTTAATTGCTATGAAATATCTTGAAACCATGAAAGATATTACTTCCGGCAAAGATAATAAAATTGTCTATATGCCGTATGAAGCAAGTGCTGTTTTAAGCTCTGTGGACGGCATTAAAGAATTGCTGACCGCAAAGAAGAGCGCATAAATAAGAACCAAGCCCTGCCAAACATAAACAGGGCTTTTATTTAAAACGAGGCAAAAATGTTTATATTGATGAAATTAAGCACCTTCATCCTAAAATTTTTAGCAGTAGGCGTTGTCGGATTATTCTTCTTGGAAGATCTGGAATTAACCAGAAAAATAGACACAGCGCTCTATCTTGCTTATGCCTCAGTTGGAGGAATTACATTTTTCTCATTATTTTTCTTTGTACTCGGAAAAAAATTATTATGGCTGATTGTCTGCTTAATTTCCGGTTTTACTTATTTTGGAATGTATCATTCCGTACCGGATATTGCAGAAATTCACGAACAAAACAATATTCAAAATCGTTATTTCAAAAATACGGAAACTTTTTTCTCTCGTATGGCAGATGTTTGGAAATACATCAATAACAGCGCACCAAAAGACGAGTAATTAGATTCGTTTTAAACAAAAAACCTGTTGCAAAGCCTTAAAAAATGTGCTACATTAACCCAATAAGTAAGCGGAGAATTTAAATGACTAATTACACTTCTAATCAACTGGTTGACTACAGCACAGAAGATATTTACAAAGCACAAGCAAATGAAGATGAGGCCAATCGCCAAAAGATAGAAGAAAAACTTGCCGAAAACAATATATTAAATCCACAAGAAAAAATACATCTGCTAGAATATTATACCGATACTATGGAAAAGTACCGTTTGATATACAATGCCTTTGTGCAGGCTTTTTCTACCGGATATATGCCAGGTTATCCGAAAAACATATATAACATAGATCTCTCCGATGGAAGTATTGAAACCGATAAAGATGGCCGTCGCATTTGTTATACAATGAAAGTACTAGCCCCTTGCTCAACTTCCGCCGTGCAATATATCCATAATGACTGCGGAAGGGTTTACATTATCTTTCCACCAATAAAAAGCGCAGAACGCACACTTGAAAAAATTATTGATGAACGTACCAGAGAACATGAAGAGTTAATTGCAAAAGAATTAAAGAAAGCCGAAGATTTATCTTTTAGTGAGGAAGAACCGGAGTTACCTTTTTTCAAAGTTTCCGATAAAGATAATACTGTTTCATTAGCCATAGATGCCAATTGTCCATTGGTAAATGATACTCATGACAGAAGCAGTTTTTACCCCAAAAACACACTCACTAACATTGCCAAAGATGACCTTTTACCAAAAGATATTTATCGTTTATCCATTTTAGCAAAATATCGTGGTAATTTGGAAATGTTGATAAATGAATTAGAAGAAAAATTTCCTTCATACATCAAATTTGAAGATGGTGAAAACAATCAATACAAAAAGAAATTAAGTGAAAATAAGCGCAACTATTTTGATATAAAAAGAACCGCTCGCATCGCTATCCCTGGTAGCGATCGTTGCTTTTATGTAGAGTTTCAATTCAAACAAACGAATATGTTTTATGCACATATTCGTTCACACCGCGCCTATGAAGACTATCGCGTATTGGCCGCCAAGTATCAAAAGTTAGAAGAAAGTGCCAATAAAAAGGGCAATGCCAACACAGCTAAGATAAAGGCGGATCTATCTGCATTAGCAAAAAAACGTGATGAAAAATTAAAACTCTGCGAAAGCATACACACTAATGCTCTTCGTCAAAGTAACTTCTATTTAATGCAAGAATTATCGTGGCTTGATGATAATGCCCGTAGCATGGGACATCCTGCTGATGAAAGAGGACATTATAATCACTCTGTGCATCTCTTAAAAGATAATTACATTGTAGAAAGCTATGACCCATTTGATGGTTTAACAGCCTATTCAACCAACGATAAAGAATATTTAAACAAAAATTTCTTCTTAAAAATGATTGGTAAATTGCCTGAAAGTTTTGATGAACTCGGAAAAAATGCAGAAGAACATGTTAAAAAAATATGGAATACGCTAGCTCCTGCGGACGTTGATAAATTTAAAAACATTACTAATACGGCTATCCGCTATCAAGATATTATCCGAAAACTGCAAAAAGAAAAACAAACCAGAGATAGCCAATCTATCAATAAAGAAATCTTAAATATGGCCATTATTCAATCCATCAATCAAAATGCGCTCTAAATAATGTCCGTTCTTTAATAAACAATCAGATGGATTTTTATTTCAAATAGTCTCTGAGTTCATGCATACTCTTAAAGATATGCTTAACACCCAACTTTTCAACATTTTTGAAATGTTCTTCATTATTTTTATACATTTCTGAACCGGCAAAGCAAATCGGTTCCATCTGTGCTGCAATAGCTGCTTTCAAACCGGCAATAGAATCTTCAATAACAATGCAATCTTTTGCTTCAAAACCCATAATTTTCGCCGCGAGCAAAAAAGTATCCGGAGCTGGTTTTCCTTGCTTCACAAAATCAATTGTCACCACATTATCCGGCGTAAAAATATGTTCCAAACCGACCGCTCTGATTTTAAGCACCGTTTCTGCCATGTCACCACCGGTACCCATCGCATGTTTATAACCGGACAAAGCTAAAACATCATCAATACCATCCATGCGATCAAATCCTTTTTCTATCAATCGATAGCAGTTTTCACCTATTTCACGCATTGCTTCCTCCGATGGATAGATTCCCAATCCGGCTAAAACTTCTAACTGTCGACTAAAGGCCTGACCGGCTAAATAATGATTAATCGTAGCAAAATTCCAATTAAGGCCCAAATAACGATTAAAAACTTCCAGCTCCATCTCCAGCCAAAGTTTTTCCGTATCAGCCACAACACCATCAAAATCCCAAATAATCAATTTTTCCAAAACATATCTCCTGACTAAAATTCACTTGCAATATAACCGGTATTTGTTTAAAATTTTCTAAAACAAACACGCAAAGGAGTTTTTATGAAGATAAAATATGCCATTTTTGACGTTGGCCAAACTATCTACCCGTTCACCCTAAAACCATTAAATGACTATATGCAAGAACGTACCTCTGAGCCGGAATTATTTAATAACCGCCACACAGTTTTTAATTATGATTATAAACCATATATGAAAGGTGAAATAACAGACGAAGAATTTGCTCATGAACTATGCTTTTTCTGTCGCGTACCTTATAATAATACAATCCTACCTATAATAAACCAAAAATTGCACGCCGGCTGCGGTAAACCTTTTAAGGAAACCATAACCGCCATGCAAGAACTAAAAGAAGCAAATATTAAAATAGGCATTCTTTCAAATGCTTTACCTATACTCCATGATACAAAAATAAACCTGGTCCCAAAAAAATACGCTTTTACATCGTACGAATTAAAATCTCTGAAACCAGACTGCCAAATATACGAATTATTAGCCCAAAAACTCAACGCTTCTTACGAAGAAATTCTTTTCATTGACGATAAAGAAAAAAACATCACCACAGCCAATCAACTAGGCATCAACGGTATTGTCTACAATAGAGATACCATTTTACAAGATATCAATTCTTATTTACCTGAAAATCTTCCCCATTTATCAGCAAACGTAAAGCATACGGTTTTTGACCATATTGATATGAATAGATAATTTCTGCCACATTATCACTATTTCTGATAGCATTATCTAAAGCCATAGCTTGCTTCTCATCTATATAAAAACGACCGGCATTTCCCCAATATTGCCTATATAAACTTTTTTCAAAATCATCTTTAGGACAAATATTATTCGCAAATTGACGACAATCAGTATTATCCCAATCAATTACATATCTGATATAATGACCGGAAAGCAAAGATACAGGATCATAACCTTTAACGCAAACCCGTACCTCCTGACCACTATGCAACTGATATGAAAGAAACATCACCCAACTGAGTAACATTAACGCCGGAGCAAAAAACAATAATAACTGTCCATATTGCTTAAACATTCTTTTTCTCCCCAACCATAACCTTCACAATACGCGGCCAAATCCTTACTAACAACAACAGCCCTATACCGCTCAAAATAAGTCCTATACCGCTTTCAAATAGACCTAAAACCGACGCAACATCAGCATAAAAAACAAACACTACCAAACCGGCAAATTTTATATTTCGACGAATTAAATCATACGAACTATAATGCTTATAAATAATAGAAGTTCCGATAATTAATCCCAAAGCAATCAATAATCGTACAAACTGTACACTATGGCCGCCCCTCCAACTCCAGCTAAACAATATATAAAAAGCAAAAGTAAGATATGCCGCAAACAAAGCATATTTATGCAACACCTCACCTAACTTAAGCTGTGGTCTATATAACATTATCATCTTAGCTAAAAAAACAAATACTCCAAACAACGCTATAATAATAAGCTTATCCTCACCATAAATATAATTTTTATAACCAAAGAGCACCTTATCATACAATGCATCTTGCATACAAACGCCACACCATGTCAAAAATACCGGTACCCAAAAGCAAGAAAGATATTTTTCTTTGGCCACACATAACAACGGTGCTGACACCAAATACCAAACCGCCAACACTGAATACCATTTTCCACCCGACAGCTGATAAACTTGGATAATAAGTCCTATAGCTGCCCCTATAAGTAAAAACAATCCTATCAACATTTTTTCTGTTCGACTTTGCATACCCGCATTTTGCCATAAATATGCCATATATCCGGAACCGAATAATAGCGCAAACATCACAAAAAGCTTAAACCCATCTCCGATATAATTCCAGTTTGCTGCAATAACAGAAATAATACCACACCCGATGATAAATACACCTAGCAAACTAAGTAATCGTCCAATAAGTCCTTTACTCTTATTTTTATCAAAATCCAAAATCTGCTGTTTTTGCTCGACAGAAATAATTTCGGCAGCTACAAGTTGATCAAGCTTTTTCGCCTTAAACATAAAATTCTCCTTAAGAACTAACTTAAATATAAAAAAAATTCATTAAAAATAACTTTACAAGCACTTTATTTAACTCTAAAAGAATTAAACAAGGAGCACACCATGACCACCCAAAAAACCAACGCTATGCGTATTTTAGATAAACATAAAATAAATTATAAAGCGTACACATACAATGCAGACAGTAGTACCACCGGAACGGAAATCGCTACTATCTTAGACGAACCTCCAGAGCAAGTATTCAAAACTTTGGTAACTACTGGAAAAACCGGCACACATTATGTTTTTATGGTACCCGTAGCCGAAGAATTGGATTTGAAAAAAGCCGCAGTTGCTGTTGGTGAAAAATTCATTGAAATGCTCAAGCAAAAAGATCTGTTACCTTTAACCGGATATGTTCACGGCGGTTGCAGCCCGATTGGCATGAAAAAGCAGTTTAAGACCGTCACCCATATAACTGCTGAGGATTTTCCGACAATTTTTTTCTCAGCTGGAGCTATCGGTTGTCAGATAGAATTACCCTTATCTGCACTAAAAACCATTATTCCGCTAATAACCGCAGATATTATCCTATAAGCAAAAACAGCCGGTTTTTAACCCGACTGTTTTCAGCTTTTTTAATCTTGAGAAATTTTACCTTGTGCATCCAATTTGCCGTAAAGCGTTTCTTCCTGTGGTATGATATAATACACACGCGGTCCCATTCCATTGTCATGACACTCCACAAAGCAATCAGTTGCAATAAAGCGATTTCCAGGTTCTACATAAATTTTAAGCGCCTTTCCCGGTGCAAAATCATAGCGCTTATTTCCCATAACCACCACAGCACTACGAGGCTCATCTTCATCAGGTAAAACTTTGAATTTTCCCTGCTCACCGGAATAGCTGACACCTGCCACACACTCCAAAAAATTAGGATACTGAGGACGCACGGAAAAAGTCCAAATTCTTTTAGTTCCTCGTGCTGTCGTCAACCGCCAATCCGTAGAAGATACGAAATTCATACCGTTGTGTCCGATAACAATAGCTACCTTCGCCTCAACAATCTCTTCGCCTAGCCAAAACTCCGCACATTTCTTAACCTGCTCCGCGTCATTGTAGACCGGATTAAAAGATTCTTTAATTCTTTCTTCCATAATACTTAAATATTTAATTTAGAGAATAATTATCAAACATACACAATATGTTTTATTAAAAAAATTTTGTCAATATTTTTCACATATTCATCAGCCACAGTGTCCCCCATAAACTTCCACTATTTCACACAAGTAGTATTAACTGCGGCAGATTTTGTTCGCCAACCTGAGGCTTCACAAATCTCGCGACTGGACTGACTACCTATATCTACCGTAGCGCTACGTACGAATTACAAAAAAAGGAACCGCTTTCACGATTCCTTTTGCAATATTTTAGAATTCACTTAAATCTTAAAAATGCTCATCACACTTTTTGATTAATTCTTCAATATTCTCTGGTGGCCAACCTGGAGTTTCCATACCCAAGTGAATACCCATCTTAGAAAGTACTTCTTTAATTTCATTCAAAGATTTACGACCAAAATTAGGTGTTCTGAGCATTTCAGCCTCAGTTTTTTGTACCAAATCACCGATATAAACGATATTATCATTCTTTAAGCAGTTAGCGGAACGAACGGAAAGTTCAAGTTCATCGACTTTGCGTAAGAGATTTCTATCAAACGGAAGCTCTTCTTTAACATCTTCAACGTCACTCTCTGGCTCATCAAAGTTAATAAACGGCTTCAATTGATCCTGCAAAATTCTTGCAGACAAAGCAACTGCATCTTCTGGTGTTAAAACGCCATTTGTTTCAACAACCATCGTCAATTTATCATAATCAGTATTTTGACCAACACGAGTCTTATCAACTTTATAAGAAACTTTACGAACCGGAGAATAAATTGCATCAACAGCAATAACTCCGATAGGTGCATCAGCAGCTTTATTCTGTACAGCCGGAACATAACCTTTACCTGTACCGACCGTCATATCCATAGAAATTTTTGCACCGGCATCCAATGTACAGATAACATGATCCGGATTCATAATTTCAACATCATGTCCGGTTTCAATCATACCGGCTGTAACAATTTTTGGACCTTCCGCTCTCAAGCGCATAGTCTTCTGCCCTTCAGAATGAACGGCAACTGCCAGACCTTTAATATTTAAGATAACATCAGTAACGTCTTCACGTACACCTTCAATAACAGAAAATTCGTGCAACACGCCGTCAATTTTAACGGAAGTAACTGCACCACCCTGCAAAGAAGACAGCAAAACACGTCTTAATGCGTTACCCAGAGTTAAACCAAAACCTCTCTCTAAAGGCTCTACAACTATTTTAGCAACGTTCTTGCCTTCGCCTGGAACAACCTCTAAATTAGTTGGTTTTATAAGTTCTTGCCAATTCTTCTGAATCACCGGAATATCCTCTTTACTAGTTTATACGCAACACTAAAATGTAGAGGAAAGGACTTCTCTCCTCTACTAAAAAATCCAAAATTAAACTCTGCGACGTTTTCTTAAACGGCAGCCGTTATGCGGAATAGGAGTTACATCACGGATGGAAGTAATTGTAAATCCGACAACTTGCAAAGCTCTGATAGCGGATTCGCGACCAGAACCAGGACCTTTGACTTCTACTTCCAAAGTTTTCATACCATTTTCCTGAGCTTTCTTACCGGCTTCTTCGGCAGCAACCTGAGCAGCATAAGGAGTAGACTTACGAGAGCCTTTAAAACCTTGAGCACCGGCTGTTGACCAAGCTACAGTATTACCTTGAGCATCAGTAATGGTAATTCTTGTATTGTTAAACGTTGAATTAACGTGAGCAACACCTGAAGTAATGTTCTTCTTTTCTTTTTTCTTAATAACTGTTTTTGCCATCGCTACCTCACTTATTTCTTCTTGTTAGCAACAGTCTTGCGCTTACCTTTACGGGTACGAGCATTTTGTTTTGTGCTTTGTCCGCGAACAGGAAGCCCTTTACGATGACGCAGACCTCTATAACAGCCTAAATCCATCAGGCGCTTAATATTAACACCGACTTCACGACGCAATTCACCTTCAACAAGGTAATCCTTATCAATAACTTCACGAACCTTGGCGATGTCCTCGTCGGATAATTCATGTACACGACGCTCACCGGCAACGCCCGCTTTTGCACAGATAACCTGTGCGGTTTCTCTCCCGATTCCATAGATAGAGGTTAGTGCAATCTCTAATTTCTTGGCGGTCGGAATATTTACACCAGCTATACGAGCCAAATTTTATCTCCATTATTTTAATACATTAAACCATTCAAAAAGTTGATCACCACTTTTCAAAATTACTGCGGATTATAAAACATAAATTCATAGAGTCAACAATTCTTTTAAAAAAAATCAAAAAAAATGCATTTTAAATGAATTGGTTACTTTACGTATCAATATTTATAAAAAAATTACAAAAAAATATATTTCAGCGGTATTTTACACAGTTCTCTATCCCAAAATAGAGGTAAAATTAGAGGTAAATAAAAGTAACTATCTTGTAGTAAGCATTATTTAAACTAAAAAGCACTTCCAAAGAAGTGCTTTTTGCAATGTGTTCGTAGAGTGCCAGTGCTAAAAGTAACGCCGCGAGCGCAGTTTACAGAATCAGTAAATAAGCGAGCGCCAACGCTTTTTTGACCGGTGCTATACGAGCCCCTTATCTCTTCTTCTTAACAAGAGCGGCTTTCTTAAGCAACCCCTCATACTGGTAAGCAAACAAGTGTGATTGAACTTGCGTAATAAAGTCCAAAGTAACCTGTACCACGATGAGAAGCGTCGTGCCACCCAAAACAAACGGAACAGAAAGCTTAGCAATTAAAATTTCCGGTAAAATACACAATGCCGCCAAATAAAATGCACCGAGAACCGTCAAACGTGTAACCACATAATCCAAATACTCAGCTGTATTTTTACCTGGTCTGATACCGGCAATAAACCCACCATGCTTTTTCAAATTCTCAGCAGTTTCTTCCGGATTAACCACAACTGCAGTATAGAAGAATGCAAAGAATATAATTAAACCTGCATAAAGAGCTAGATACAAAGGCTGACCATGCCCCAAATAGCGACTTAAAGTCTGTACCCATTCCGGACCATTGGTCGACCAGATATTGGCAATTGTAATCGGCAATAACAACAATGCACTGGCAAAAATTGGCGGAATAACACCGGTTGGATTAACTTTCAGCGGCAAATGAGAACTTTCAGCAGAACTCATTCTTAAACCGACTTGACGCTTTGGATATTGAACTAAAATCTTCCTTTGAGCCATTTCGACCTTCAAAATAATGAATACTAAAGCGATACTCATAATAAATAAGCCTAAAATAACTAAAGTAGACATAGAACCGATACGACCTAACTCTAACGTCTGCGCAATTGCCGAAGGAATATTAGCAATAATACCTACCGTAATGATTAAAGAAGAACCATTACCAACACCGCGAGAAGTAATTTGCTCCCCCAACCATACAATAAACATTGTACCACCGGTTAACGAAATAATCGTAGAAAAAACAAATGTATATGGTGCAATTACCACTGCACTGGAACCATCACCGTTAGACAAGCTCATTAAACCTATAGCAATACCATAACCTTGAACAATCGTAATTAACACTGTCAACAATTTCGTATAATGCATCATTTTACGATGTCCGGCCTCACCTTCTTTTTTAAGAGCGGCCAAAGACGGAACAATAGATTGTCCGAGTTGCAAAATAATGGAAGCCGAGATATATGGCATAATGTTTAATGCAAAAATTGTCATACGTTCCAATGCACCACCGGAAAACATATTAAACATACCTAAAATTCCGTTAGAGTGTCTGGCAAAAATTTCTGCCAAAACACGTGAATCAATACCCGGCAACGGAATAAATGTGCCCAAACGAAAAACAATTAAAGCCATAAGTGTAAACAGCAAGCGCTTATGCAATTCTGTCGCTTTACTAAAAACAGACGAGTCCATATTCGCTGCCATTTTTTCTGCTATTGATACCATGTTTATTTCCTTAAAATTATTATTTCAACATAAGAAAAGATCTGTCCTTTTAACAGCCACTTTCCCGAATTGTCAACTAACTTAATACATAAAATTTAATTTTACCTTTAAAAAGTGCTATTTTTCCACTATTTTAAATTATGCGAACTGGTTCACAAAATTTACACCTTCACATAATCAAACCAAACCGGACGACGCCCCTCACGTATCGCCTTTTGCTGATATTTGGTTTTCACCCAATCTTTCGGTTCATGCTTCCAATCATTACCACATTTTGCCGCCCATTGAAAATCTTTACACTCATGCATCGTGCGTAATACGTGCCTTTTATAAATCGGATGATCCGTCGCCACCCGAAACAAACCGCCATTTTTCAACACACGCGCTAATTCTTTTAAGTTATCAGGATTAACAAAACGGCGATTAGCATGTTTCTTCTTTGGCCATGGATCCGGAAACAAAAGATAAATTTTATCAAAAAAATCATCCGGAATTTTAGAAAACAGCAATCGCATATCATCATCATAAACCCGAATATTATTAACCGGATACTGTAAAGCTTGAATACTCTCCGGCAAATTGTCACCTTCTTTAATACCACTGATAAGTGTCAAGAGGTTTGCAACGCCATTTTGAAAAACTTCAACGCCGATATAACCATTTTGCGGATTTTTTAAGGCTTGTCCGAAAATATGCTGTCCGTCACCAAAACCGATTTCCAAACAAATTTCTTGTTTTGGCTCACCAAACATCTTTTGTGAATTAAAATCTTCAGCTGCAGAAACTCTTATTTGCGGCAACATATTCTGCAACAAAAAGCTTTTCGCCTTACGAACAACACGCCCCTTACGACGACCAAAAAATTTAGGCGTATCCGGTTTTTGACCATAATTAAGCATCAAGATTTGTATTTTCCCTATCACGCAAGCTTGTTAACATAACCAACAATGCATTTCTCGCTCTGGCAGGCAATGCATAATAAGCCTTAAGCAACATTGTTGCCTCAGCCCCACTCAATGGATCAAACTGTTGTTCAATAACATCTTCCTGCAAAAAACCCACGCCATAACCTTTACTATATTCAGAAAGTTGCGAATAAGAATCATTTTCTACATCACTGTAAAAATAATTAATATCCACTCCCAAGATATTTGCAATACTATACAATCGACCGGCACCGATTCTGTTCATCCCTTTTTCATACTTCTGTACTTGCTGGAAAGTAATTCCCAAACGTTCTGCCAACTCTTTTTGACTAAGTTGTAATAATCTTCTGCGTGCGCTAATTCTTGCGCCAACATGTACATCAATCGGACCAATGCCACTCTCGATAATACCGTCACTATTAATCATCTCAGATTTTTTCTTACGTCCTCTGGGCATTACAAGTCTCCCTTTCAAATAAAGATATTAAAAACAACTTTTTAAAGGTTTATACAACACTAAATTTTAAAACTCAACTTTTTTTTAACAATATACAACTTAGACGAGTTATTTTGTATTTTTTTTAACAAAAAAGCTCAAGAATCCCTATTAGGAACAACATTTAATCTTAAAGCCAGAAGTAAAACTAATAACACCAAAACAAGCGGAATAATATTTCCAAAACGCCCATAAAATGTTAAAAATGCCAACGGATGATGAAGAGAAACATCTGCTATTCCTACCTCATTCAAACCGATACGCCCTAATATTTTACCATAAGGAGAAATGACCGCGCTTATTCCGGTATTGGCACTGCGAATAACAGTAATTCCTTCCTCTACAGCCCGCATCTGTGCAGCTGCCAAATGCTGATACGGTCCGGGACTTACCCCATACCAACCGTCATTAGCTACCACTAACAAAATCTCAGGTTTTTCTCTAGGATTAAGCACTTCTTTAGGAAAAATACTTTCATAACAAACCGCCCCACCCATAACTGGGAGCCCAGAAACATGCATATTTTTATACTGTTCACCACGTCCCAAATTACCGACAATATCTGCCACCGGCGACATAAATTCCGGCCAATATTCTCTAAACGGCAAATATTCTCCAAATGGCACCAAATGAGCCTTATCATAATAATCTTTTATTTCTGCATTATCATTAATAATAAAAAGCGAGTTATACGGAACAATTTCACCTTTTTCCATACTCAAACGTAGCACGCCCGTCGCTAGAAATCCCCCTTGAGGAATAGCCTCTTTAATCTCTGCCAGATGCTCTGCATCTCTATCCAAAAAATATGGAGAAGCCGTTTCTCCCCATACTACCAAAGAAACACTATCAAGCGGCAAATAGCCGTCTTGTTCACCCTTTTTACTCAAATCAATATATTGGCGAAAATTCTTATGTGCCAGAGCGGGATGCCATTTAAAAGTCTGCGGAATACTAGGCTGAACAAGGCGAACTATAAAATCATTCATTTCATCGCACATTAAGCACTTTTCAACTTCAAAGCGAGGTGCCGCAAATATAAAAAAGATTAATGGGACAACAATAAATAAAATGCCGCCCTTATCAAGTCTGCGCCTGTATGCACTACGGATAATTAAAACCATACCCATGCATAACAATAACAACATCAATGACAACCCGTATGTGCCAATATATGCCGCCCCTTGAATAAGCGCCTCATTATGGCTCAAAGCAGTTCCCAAGAGGTTCCACGGAAAACCGGTAAAAATAAAGCTTCGCACCCATTCCATGAATACAAAAACGGATGTAAATACCAACATCTTCGCATAAATGTTTTTACCCCAACCGGAAACGAGTGCCGGAATAGCCCAAAACAAACCGAAAAAAAGTCCTATCGCCAAAATAATCAACGGCACATAAGCAATAAACTCATCATCATCAATTAGAAGTGCATTATTTATCCAACAAAACCCCACCGCATAAAAAGCAAAACCAAAAAGATATGTCCACCAAAATAACCCTTTTTTAGTATGTGGTAAACCAAACAAGAACATAAAAAATAAAATTAGCGCTGTATAGCCGGCCCCGGCATTTGTAAATGGGGGAAAAATCAAAGAAGCAACTGCACCAGCACCCAGTACACTCCAAATCTGCAAAATCTTGGCAATTTTTCCCCACATAATTGTCTCTTCTAAGCTTCCTCAATTTCCTGATAAGGATTTTCAATAGAAAATGCTGCTAAAATATCTGTTTCCAATTCTTCCATCTCTTCGGCTTCTTTATCATCTTGGTGATCAAATCCTAAAATATGTAAGAACCCATGCACCAATAAATGACAATAGTGAGCATACACACTGATTCTCTTAACTTCTGCCTCTTGTTGCAAAGTTTCAAAAGCTAAAATAATATCACCCAGTTCCACTTCTTTAGCTTGCGGTAACATATCCCAAAACTCGTCATCGTCAATATTAGCAAAAGATAATACATTCGTCGGTTTATCCATACCACGAAACTCTTTATTAAGCTTATGTACAGCCTCATTATTGCTCAAGCAGACATTCACCAAAAAAGTTTTATTCATATCAAGAAGTTCGTGCTTTGCCACATCAGCTACATATCCGAATGTCAAATCTTTCAATTCTTCTGCGACCTTAAAAGCATCAAAATCAACAGTTTCAGTCCACTGTTCATCCTCAGAGATAACATCTAATACAATCTTACTTTTCATCTTCAGCTCTTTTATTTTTTTCTTCATAAGCTTTAACAATTTTCGCAACCAATCCGTGACGCACAACATCATTAGCCGAAAAAGTAACCGCACCGATATTTTTAATCCCCTTCAAAGTATCCAATGCATCTCGTAGACCGGAAATAACACCACGCGGCAAATCTACTTGGCTTAGGTCACCATTAACCACCATACGAGAATTTTCACCCAAACGCGTTAAAAACATTTTCATTTGCATTGGTGTTGTATTTTGCGCTTCATCCAAAATAACAAAAGCATTAGAAAGTGTACGCCCGCGCATAAAAGCTAAAGGTGCGATTTCAATTTCACCCAATGCCAATTTCTTATCTACTTGTTCAGCCGGTAACATCTCATAAAGTGCATCATAAAGCGGTCTTAAATAAGGATCAACTTTTTCCTTCAAATCCCCGGGCAAGAAACCAAGATTTTCCCCAGCTTCCACCGCCGGACGCGACAAGATGATTTTATCGACCGTACCTTCCAGCATCATAGAAACAGCCAATGCCACAGCCAGATATGTTTTACCAGTACCGGCAGGTCCTAAACCAAAGACCAATTCATTATTCATCATTTCACTGATATAAGCAGCCTGCGTAGCAGAACGAGGATAAATATAACGCTTTTTAGTCTTCAAAACCATTTCACTTAAAGACTGTTTTTCATCGGCTGTACCGCTTCCACCGCTGATACGAACAGCCGCTTTCACTTCTTGTTCCCCGACAACATGTCCTTTACTGGCTTTTTCATACAAAATATCAATGGCCGTTTTTGCATTTTCCACATCACCGGCAGCTCCCTTAATAGTTATTTGATTGCCAAAACTTAATATTTCTACATCAAGCATCCGTTCAATCAAACGAATATTTTCGTCATTAACCCCTACAACCACTCTTAAAAGTTGATTATTAAACAATTCAAAACTCAGTTCTGACATATTATATTACCTCCCCGCTTAAAGAGTTTGTAGAAGCACCATTAACACGTACCTCCACAATTTTATTAATTAGTGAATTATCTGCTTTGGCATAAAGATTTTGCATATATGGCGTACGCCCTGTCAGCTGCCCTTTATGCCGACCTTTTCCTTCAAACAATACCGGCATAACTTTACCGATACTGTTCTCATTAAACTTTGTTTGATAATCAAACAATAAATCCTGTAAAATTTGTAATCTTTCCTTTTTAACTTTTTCTTCCACTTGATTATCCATCACTGCTGCCGGTGTCCCCGGACGCTTACTATACTTAAAAGAAAAAGCCTGAATATACTGAACCCTATTAACCACATCTAAAGTTTTTTGAAAATCCTCATCTGTCTCCCCCGGAAAACCGACAATAAAGTCCGAAGACATACCGATATCAGGATTAGCTTCTTTTAGTTTTTCAACAATTCTAAGATAATCCCCTGATGTATGACGTCTGTTCATTTTCTTCAAAATAGTGTCAGAACCGGACTGTATTGGTAAATGTAGATAAGGCATTAATTTTTTAAGTTCTTTATGACACAATATTAAATCATCATCTACATCAGCCGGATAAGAGGTCGTATAACGGATTCGCTTAATTCCATCAATTTCTGCCACCTTACGCAAAAGATATGCAATATTGCGTTCCTTTCCTGTGGCATCTTCTCCATGGTAAGAATTAACATTTTGCCCCAAAAGATTAATTTCCAAAGTGCCTGTATCTGCCAATCTTCTAGCCTCTTTGAGAATATCCTCAACCGGGCGGCTCATCTCTACTCCGCGCGTATAAGGTACTACGCAATAGGTACAGAAATTATTACATCCTTCCTGAATTGCCAGATATGAACACGCCCCTTCAGATTTATTTTCAGGCAATTTATCAAACTTCGATACTGCCGAAAACTCCGTATCCAAAAGTTGCATTTCTCTTTTATTAAAAATCTCACTAACCACTTCTTTTAAGCGAAAATATCTGAGCGGTCCTAAAGCAAAATCAACATATGGTGCGCGTTTTAAAATTTGTTGATCTTCTGCCTGTACCACACAACCGGTCACACCGATAATGGTATCTTTTCCCTCGTCTGCACGTTCCAATTTAATCTGATACTCTCTCCCCAAATCAGAAAAAACTTTTTCAGCAGCCTTTTCTCTTATATGGCAAGTATTAAAAATAACCACATCGGCATCTCTTTGCGTAAGTGCTTTTTGAAGGCCCATATCTTCCAACATATTAGCCATGCGCCCGGAATCATAGACATTCATCTGGCAACCGAAAGTTTTTATATAATATTTCTTATCCATTCCCTTTAATCTGAAAAAACTTTATAACAATTCTCTATAGGCGCGCATTATAACACTTACTTTATTTTTTTCAAACAAAATCTTTACATGAACGAATTTTGACAATCCTTGTCGTTTTATTATTGAAAGATTTATAATTTTCTGCTTTAATATTAACGGAACTTTGAAAAAATGAGGAGGTCATCATGGAAAAGAATGACAAGAACATTGTTGTGCAAAAACCGACAAATTACTATAAGCTGATTAAAAAGAACTTAGAAAAGCAAAACCCTAATTTATCGGAAAAAGAAACAGCTGTTCTATGCCGAGAAACGGTTTTTGCTCCAAATTCATATAAAACCGAAATAAACGAAAAGCCCGTTCCGATAACAGCTGTTCGTCAAAATCTGGCAGATTTCATAGAAAGAGATAATTCTTCCAAAGATTTTATCCCTTATTCATTAGATGCTCAGATTGCTGATTTAATAGAACAAAGCAGCTGCGAAACATCTTCCATGAATGAGTACTATCGTTGGGTAGGTGTCACCTCTGAAATCGTTCGCAACACGAGCGACGGACAGGTCACACATCGAGATTTGAACGAGCGCAAAACTTTTATCAATATGAGTTATGACCGTGAAGCAGAAATTTTGCTGTGCTTAGCCCTATATCAAGGTGCCGGCGCAGAACAAAATCGTGAGAAAATCGACATCCTTCGGTTCAAGCTCGCTCGCTTAAGAGAGATGCGTTCTATTGTTTCTAATACCCAAAACCATCTGGAATATAAACGCAAAAGATTCAAAGAAACATTGAGCTACTATTCAGAATATTGTAAAAAACTCTCACAAGAAGTATACAATTCTTGCGACATGAATTTGAACTTAAAGCTGAACATCAATCTCCCATTAGATGAAGATTTAGATGAAAATTATCCTCATCTTGAATACTTGCAAGCTAGTGTATTGTATATGATGCGGATGCTGGATTTACCTAATACGCAAAATCAACGCACTGAAAATAATGTGCAAAAAGAAGATTCGCGTGTTGAAATTATTCCGCAACAGGTTAAGTTTAACGAAACAAGAGAACGTTAATAAATAGGAGAAGCGTTTATGGAAATTATATTGGAAACCTTGCTATGGAGCATTAAATGCGTTGTAGAAATATACTTCATTATCAACGTTGTTAATGTTGCTTTGTATTGGTGTATGCATTTCAATCTCATCGGTCAAGGCGGAGTGGCATTCAAAAAGTTCTTAAACCTGCTACATCAGGTTACGGAGCCGGTTTATGCCAAACTGCGTGAATATATTAAGCCAGTGCAAGGATTTGATATATCTCCTTATGCCCTCATTATATTGCTGATGCTGGTTGAGCATATATTAGAACAAACCTGCCGCGCACTGCACGGTTAATATCAACTTTCAATGTTTTACGAAGAAACGTCCGCTGGCTACATTTTAAGGATTCGCGTTACACCGAATGCTTCAAAATGTGGTATCAGCGGTATTTTTGTAGACAGCAATAACCAAGATTTTCTAAAAATTAACCTCACTGCCGTCCCGGAAAAAGGCAAAGCAAATCAAGAATTAATAAAATTCTTGAGTAAAATATTAAATTTAAGCAAATCAAATTTCAGCATTATAAGCGGTGAAACAGACCGCTACAAAAAAATACTGTTAAGTATTTCTCATACAAAAGAAACCGAAGATTTATTGCAAAATATGGAGACATTATCATGACCGCTGCACTTATTGATGGCAAAGCATTAGCTCAAAAAATTAGAAATACTCTAAGAGAAAAAATAGCAAAGTTACCCGCAACACCGATTTTAGCGGTAATTTTAGTAGGTAATAATGCCGCCAGTCAGATTTATGTACGCGCTAAAGAAAAAGCCTGTCAAGAAACCGGTATAAAAACTCAGACTATTATTTTACCCGATTCCATAACCCAACAGCAATTATTGGAAACAATAACCGAACTTAATATTAATGATAAAATTAACGGTATATTAGTTCAACTTCCTTTACCGAAGCATTTAGATGAAAAAACGATTCTGTCCGCAATTTCCCCTATAAAAGATATAGATGGATTTCACCCGTTAAACACTGGCCTGATGATACAAAAAATAAAAGACACTTATTTACCATGTACCCCCAAAGGAATTATCTATATGTTGCATAGCCTTCATCAAAATTTAGAAGGCTTACATGCCGTAGTGATCGGACGTTCGCAAATTGTCGGTATTCCGACGGCTCACCTCCTCTTAAATGAAAATTGCACGGTAACCGTCGCCCACTCAAGAACTAAGAACCTGGCTGAAATATGTCGCAGTGCAGATATCCTCATTGTTGCTGTTGGCAAACCCGAGTTAATTACTAAAGATTACATCAAGCCTAATGCCATAATTATAGATGTCGGCATAAATCGCACTGAAAATGGACTTAAAGGTGACGTTTGTTTTGCCGATGCAGCAGAATTAGCCTCATACATCACACCTGTACCAGGTGGAGTAGGTCCGATGACCATAGCTATGCTATTAGAAAACACCTATGAAGCATTTTTAAAACAAAATAACTCTTAAAATCCGTAATAAATTGCATTATATTAATCCCAAATAACAGCAAAGGAGAAAATAATGCAAAACATGGGCAACATATTCATATATAACAACAACCAGATTAACAAAGAATTATATCACCAAGGATTGGAAGAACGCGGCTATTTTTTATTTGATACAAACAACTTGCACCAATTTAGTTTATACCATAAAGAAATAGCCCCCAATGTTATGTTATTCGATTTTGACCGCCAAACCCCGACCAGCTTTATTCTATCTTTAGGTCACCGCTTTGAACGCTCTGACATACCTTTAATAATCGTATCTGAGGCACCCAAGGCTTTGATTTATAATCCGGCTATCAGCCATTACTTAACGCATGACGAAGCCAAAAACCAACTGTTAGATATATTAGAAAGTTATTGCAGCGGCAATAAGCATCACCACATATTATACATCAACCTAAAACCATATGAACGCCCTATTTTTACATCTTCCGCCAAAGAAAAAGGCTATAAAATCTTTGAAGTACATAATATCTCGGCGGCTTCTGCCTATTTAAAAAAGAACAAACCAACCGTCATTTGTATCAACTTTCTACCCGCATTAAGCAAATCACAAAAACTTTTTTCTTTTCCAAAAACTTTTTATGTGGAAAACACACAGAATATAGAAGAAATAGAACAATTTTTACGTTAAATCTGAAAGCCTGAATAAAACTTGTATGAAAGATACAAAAAATGGCTTTTAAGAACTTAACTCGCAAAATTTACGATAAAACCTTAGATCTTGCTTCTAAAAAAAATGCCTTAGCCTGGCTCTTTGCCATTTCTTTCATTGAAAGTTCTTTTTTCCCAATTCCGCCGGATATTATGATTATCCCAATGGTTTTGGCCACCCCGAAACAAGCTTATAAAATTGCCGGAATAGCTCTGATAGCAAGTGTCTTAGGCGGATATTTAGGATATGCCATCGGTGTTTTCGGATTTGAGATGATTGCCAAACCGCTTTTAACCTTTTACGGCTACATGGAAAATTTTCATAAGTTTGAAAATTATTACCACGAATACGGCGCGTGGATTGTGTTTGGTGCCGGAATCACACCGTTTCCCTACAAAATTATCACCATTGCAAGCGGTGTTGTTCGCTTAGATTTAATTGTATTTACAATTGCATCCATATTAGCACGCGGCATACGTTTTTACCTCATTGCTTGGCTATTAAAGCGTTTCGGCGAACCAATGAAAACATTTATAGAGAAAAACTTAAATTTACTATCTATTCTCTTTTTACTGCTTCTAATCGGTGGATTCGCAATTATCAAATGGTTATAAATAAACCAAATATTTTATACAACACACATTGACAATAAATTCTTCCGCTTTATATTGCCTGCTAACAAATTAAATCTATGTTCAATTATTAATATTCAAAAAATTATGAAAAAAACAGTTTCAATGCTTTTGCTGATTATCAGCACAACGATATTAGCATCTTGCCACAGGCACGAAAAAGAGCACCCACAAATTATGTGTGAATTCACATTAAGTGGTGATACACTTTACCACACGCACCGTAATCTTGATACAAATGAAATCACTGATGGCCCGGATAGCTGTGAATTCTACCAAGAAGCCCTAAAAATATTTACCGAAGAATAAAGTAAATATTAAACAAGAAAAGCCTTGCATCAATAATGATACAAGGCCTTTTTTATTACAAAAAATTTATTCACCTCTTTTAATCGCTTCAATTAATTCATGAGTAGAAGGTATATGCCCATTAGCATACATCGGGTCTTGCCCAAAACGATAAACCTGATGACCGGCAAAACATAAATTATCATCCGGATTACCATTATGAGCCACCTCAAATAACGTTTTATGGATACAATAAGTTCTCGGATCACAAATTTTACCGGTTGTACCTTTAGTACCAGACCAACTGGAAAACTGACATTGTGATAAACAGCCTGAACAATTTGCCCTATCTTGTTTCATCGTCGTCCATTCATCAGGTGTTAAAAAGACAACCGTAGCATCAGGCGTCTCTTGAATAACCGTAAATCCGGCACTTATTTGATTATCCGCCTTAGCCTTATCTTGCACTCTGATAAACACAGTTTTCGCAGGGCTTAAACAAAGCGGTACACTATATTCCTCATTAGCCTCAGTCACAAAAGCTATTTCACCATCTTTTCGCTCAAACAAACGATTCAAAAACTTATTGCGGATAGCTGAAGAATAAAAACCGGTCGGACTGAAAAGCTGCAAAGCCACATCACCCGGCTTAGTTTTCAGCATAACTTGTTTCCATGCATCTGAAACAGGACTTTCCGTCGTAATCATCGGACGTGTCCCAAACTGAAATGCAACTTTACCAATTTCAGGGTTATCTAAATAGTTTTCCCATTCCTTAAGACACCATACGCCACCGGCAATAATAATTGGCTTTTCTTGTAATCCTAAATTATTCATAGCTGTACGCAAATCTTTGATACGATTGTACGGATCTTGTGGTTCTTTAGGATTCTCCGCATTAGACAGACCATTATGCCCACCGGCAAGCCATGGATCTTCATAAACGACACCGCCCAAAAATTCACTATAATTAGAATACGCCCGTTTCCATAATATCTGAAAAGCTCTGGCTGAAGACACTATCGGGTAATAATAAACCCCATGCGCTGTTGCAATTTCACCTAATTTATAAGGCAAGCCGGCACCGCAAGTAACACCATGAATAAGCCCCTTCGCACCATCAAGAACCCCATTAATGACTTTTTCGGAATCGGCTAATTCCCAAAGTTCATTAACATGAATTCTGCCATTATCACCGGCAATTTCGTGTGCAATTTGCGCTTGCGCAATACCACCTTTAATAGCCCCCTCAATTAAGTCCTCATGCCTTTCCAACCGCTTAACACGATGAGAACGCTCCAACACAACTTGACCGTTTTCATCATAATAATCAGCACTAACCAGAGAGATTGTCCCGACGCAACCTTCTTTTGCAAAGTGACCGCTACTCTTACCATCGGAGCCATTAATACCTTTTCCACCCTCAATTATCGGGCACACTTCTTTACCGGAAATTATAATATTTTTTAGATTAATCACGAGCTTATCCTCACATTAATTACAAATATAAGTAATAATAACACTCTTAAAAAAAATAAAAAGTAGGAACTTATACAGCGCATAGTATCCTTAAGGAAACTATTATACTAAAAAGCATTAAATAATCTGCCCCAATCAATACTATTGCTAACGATAATAGCAATCAAAGCACAACAGTATGTATATGTAATTAAAGCATTTATTGTTGCATTTCCAATATATTTCACTAAAAAACTCCTATATTTTCGCACCATAATATGCAAAAAATTAAACAATAAGATATACACAATCAGTTGCACGGAAATACCGATTTCTTTTAACTCAGGCTTAAAATTAAGGCAGATTCTAGGAAAGAAAGTCATAAGCAAACTATAAAGCATCACCCCGAAATACGTTATTCTTAGCGCACGCTTCTCACTTTGCCGCCGATTCTTTTTAGCTTCTTTTAAGCTCTCTTCTGAAAGTTTATTAACCTCGAAACCGCGAATTTTACGTGGCTCAGCATTCTTTTCCTGTATGCTTTTAAGATTCGCTTTTAATTTTTCTTCAGCCACACATAACCCGCAACCTTTATTGGTAAAATATGCATGATTAGGATTCTTCTTACAATGTTTGATATTTTTCAAAAGAGAATCTAACTCCGCTTGCCACTCCATAGCCGACGGTCTTTTTTGATCTTTAACAAACGCCCTATCAAAAAGTTTTAAGGTACTTTGCGGCAAAAATTCATGAATACTATACGGATGTGGCATTTGATAATTATCTCCCCACATACCATACGCATAATGATATTGTGCAATGCGTTCTTGAATAGAAAGTGTATTATCCGAATTCTTTTTAACCACACCTGAAAAAGGATGAATACCATTGTTCAAAAGCTTAAATATGATCACAGCCAAGGCAAACTTATCTTGTTCTTCGCCCATATCCTCACAAGCTTGCTCCATGCCTTCCGGATAAATATACTCTTCACTGACAAACTCCGCCGGAAAACGCGCCTGTTCCCCTTTAATAGAGAAACCATCACAATCAAATACCGCTACTGTCATTGTTTTTTTATAAATAAAAACATTAGCCGGTTTCAAATCAATAATATAATGCCCATAGCGGTGCAAAGAGGCAACCATCAACGCCACATTATATGCCGCCATAACACGATACTCATATTTATCACTTAACCCAAGTTTTGCACGCACAGCACTCTGCATTAAATGATCCAAAGAAACGGCTTCTGAGGTATTAATCAACGGCATAAGATACCCGACACAATATCCCTCATCATCTTCTAAGATGGCTTCCGGCCACGCCACTTGGACATATTCAACCCCATGCGCCATGACACTGGGAATATTCGGATTATTAACCACCATGGCTTCCAGTTTTTTCCGATTCGTATTACTTTTCTGACGTTCATGAAAGATTTTCGCAACTTTAGAGGGCTTTCCTTCAATTTCAAAGACCTTACCCGCTGCGCCACCTTTACTCAATAACTTACCCAAGACAACTTTTTCAAAATGTCTATCCGCAAAAATTGCATTGTACTGTTGCTTAGAAGTTATATTTTCATCAACACTCATAGACCGGCCCATAAAAATGTTTTATCATCAGAATTTAATTTTCGCGCCTGTTTGGTATTAAGTGTATTATTTAAGGCTTGCATTGCCCGACGCTTATTTGTTTCTGTTTGTAAATAGGAATTTATCGGTTCAATAAACCCTTTTTTTAAGCGTTTCATATCTTCAGCTAAAGCAAAATTTGTAACCCCATCAGTCATCAAAAACAAAGCATTTGCCTTTTCAATCGGCGTAAAACGTAAACAATCACGCCAATTTTTCATTGTATAGAAATAGGTTTCACAAGAAAATTTACCATTAGCCGGGCAAGATAAAGTATAATCAATACCATCATTAAGCTGATGCACGGCCACACCGGCACCGTCTCCGATATGAAAAAATAAACCTCGATTACGATGATATACAACACCTACCATAGTTGCTGAAAAGTTCAGAATTTCCCGTTCCGATTTAGTTTTATTTAACCGATGAATAACTAATCTTTCTCGTGCCATTTCAACGGCTGTTTGCACCGTTTTCTCAACATCCTTAAATGGCGTATTAATAAGCACATTAACCAATGTCTCACAAATCATCTTGGCACCGATTTTACCATATTTCGCCGAACCGGCACCGTCAGATACCACCGCCACCAATTTATTACCGGAACAAGCATAATGATAAAAATCTTGACAAGGCGTTTGCTTTGCCTCATGCAAACTGCCGGTAATTTTTGTTGCAATCACCCGAATATTATTAGGCGTTTTTCTCATTCCACTCCTCAATATCATCTAAAATATCCGGCATATTTGGAGCCGCACGAGAAATACAGGATACACTTCGCGAAAGCCACAAAAAGAACTCTGTAAATTTTAAACCGCTCAAGCGCTTTGGAGCCATTAAAGAAAATTTAGCTAACTTTTCCAAATTAGCACCCTGTGTACCCACTGCATGAATAACAACTTTTTTATTTTGCTGAGCCTCACGACACTTGGCCGCCGCTTGTTCCCAACCATAATCTGTCGGTTCACCATCGCTGATCAGAAATATCCACGGGCGCTTAGATGTCACTCCGCAACTATCATACAAACATTTTTGTTCTTCAATTTTTTGCAAAGCTAAAACCATCGCTTTACCAATTGGAGAAAGACCTGACGCTTCCATTACCGGAGCTGTAAAATTCATCGCATCAACCCAATCTGCTGAAATCTCTGCATCATCTTTACCATACGCCTTAATTACCAAAAGTTGCACTCTGGAACTGGCATCAATATCTTCTTTTAATTCTTTTTCCAAAGCTTGCAAACCTGTATTCAGCTGTTTAATTGGTTCTCCGCGCATCGAACCGGAACAATCCAACACCAAGATACAAGGTGTTCGTTCATTAGCATTTTCCGCAAATTCCACATACGGAATCATCACATCGGAATAGTCATCGTTCTTGCTGTTATCCATATTATTTCCCTTCTATCTTCAGTAAATTTTTAATACCTGGGATAAGTATGCGGGTAACCGCTTCCTTCCACCGGTACATTTTGCGAAACTCTTCCGCAACCGCTTACATATAGAATGGAAAAAAATATTGAAAAAATCATTAAAAATTTAACTAAATATTTCATTTTTTATCCTAATATTGCAATATAACCATACTAAGCATATATTAAAACTGCTGAATGTACAAAGCACAATTAAATTATTAACAGGAAAAACAAAATGAAACACTTATATCGCTTATTATTAACCCTATGCTTAATTTCATTTAACGCTATCGCATATAGTGGCCCTCGCGGTTTATATGTATTGGAATATCCCGTTAATATGCCTGATGTTTCTTTAATCTCCGAACAAAATCAAAGAGAATTCATCAAAAATACCAACGCTGATTTAACCATTATGATATTTTGGTCACAAACCTGTGCTCCTTGTTTAAGAGAGATGAAATATTTGGAACAATTTTATCCCAAAGCCGCCAAAGACAACATTAATGTTATGATGGTATCCCCTGCCAAAGAATGGAAAAACCACGAAGAAGAACGTCAATTTTTAACCAAATATGGTGCTCCGACACTACCTTTTTATAACGATAAAAACAATAAATTATCATTAAGCCTTGGCATTGGCACCACACCATATACTGTTATTATGGATAGAAACGGTAAAAAAGTAGCAACCATACAAGGCGAAGCCGATTGGTCTTCAAAAAAACTTTATAAGCAAATAAAAAAACTGATTAAATAAATCAGTCACCCTGCCGAAGAGCTTGCTTCCAAGCCAACATTATCTGCGGACAATCAGCATATTTTTGCTTAGCATAATAAGCTTGTTTAATTTCTTTAAGTTGTTTAATACGTTCTTCCCTTTTCAGCTTAGCTCTGGCAGTTTCTTCATATAAACTCCGAGATGGTTGATAAATATTTGGCCTTTGTGTATCATAATAAAACTCTTCGGTTTGCACACTAATGGTCTGCAACTTATTCTCTTCACGCATACGCTTAAACACACGTATAATTTCCCCATCAACTTTTGCACGAAGCCTAGCTTGTTTCTGTTGCGCCATAACATCATTATGATGAATATAGCAAAGTGTTATCCGTCCATCGCGGTATTCTTTCAAAAAAATCCCTTTACTGTCATTAAAAACGCGTTCTAAATCTTTATTGCGATAAAATTTCTTTTGCATTTTAAGTAATAAATCGTGTGAACAAAAACCATCACGACACATATCAATATAAAAAACATCAGGATTTTTAGGATTATGACTGACGACCACCCGATAAGTTGTCACATTGGAATAAAAAATCGGCTCCATACTTGCCAGCTCCTTTATTATTGTTAATTATTAAAGCTGTGTGAGCTATAAAACAAATTTCATTTAAAGTAAAGAAATTTTTCCATTCCGCTAGATTTTTAGGACTTAATCTCATAAACAAAATACACACTCATATTATCGCCCAAATTAACTTCTCTATCCGCCTTAATATCAGTCAAAGCAAAACGCGAAGCATACACTTTTGCCCCTTTAGGCAATTCTTTAAGGCACTTTTTTGTTACTTTGGGCATCATAAAACCGATCAAAAACATCATCACAATGTCAGTTTTTCTTAAATCATATTCAAAAAAATCTTTCCTGACAAATGTAAGATTAGGTAATTTGCGCGCTCTGAACAAGCTGACATAAAATGGTGTAAAAGCACGCTCTATCCCTACAAATTTATGTTCCGGAAAACGTTTGGCCAAAGGTATCAAAAGCGTTCCCCAACCGCTACCTAAATCCACCACTTGCTGACCAACTGAAGCTATCTGCAGTTGCTTTGCCACATCTTCCAACACTGCATTTTTGAGCTTACCGGATGAACGAACCGGCGGCGCATATTTTTGAAATGAAGATGAAACCAATAAATAAATTCCCATTATACTGACGGCTAAAACACCCAACACCGTCACGCCGATAAGAATACACGCTATAAAAACACCAAATTCCATATTATTGCTCTACACAAAAAATAACTCTGCATCAGAACATAACACAAAATTTATAAAATTCACTTAAAAAATCAAAAAGCTGCAGAAATACCTATTATTCCAATATAATCAGTCACACCTTTTTCACCATCGGCATTAAAACGAGCTTCAACTTTACCAAGCAAACTCAAATCTTCTTGTGGGATACCTTTATAGTATAGGCCGAGATCATATTCTTTTGCCACTGGTTTTAATGAACTTGTCAGCTTTTTCATATAGACCGTATCTGAATAGTTATCTCGACCGGTCGCATAGTTAAATGTTGCCTTACCCTTTACCACAGATATCGGCGATGATAGACTTAATCCAACTTTATTCTGCTGATTAAATTGATATTCGCCAGCTATCATATAACTTTCCGTTACCATATTGGATAATGCTAACAATGATGCTTCCTGACCTTGAGTATAACCGCGATAATACGCCGCCATCAAGCTGATGTTGTCTGTCAGATTTAATACGGCTTTTAACCCCATATAATAAGTTGATCCATCTTTTATGGCAAATCCGCCTTTACCATTCATACCCAGCATTGCATTCTCTTCATACAGCATACCACCAACCGTTGCTAATTCCAAATAATCAGTCATATTAAAGCTGTATTCTGCATTGATCGCATATGAACGCTCATCAAATGAATGTCTGTCTTGCTCATAATCTCTTTCGTATAAGCCATTTTCACCGGTCTGTAATGACAATTTCAGCTTTGAAACGTCATTTAATTTCAACGTGTTTTCCGCACCATACGCTTCATTCATTGCCAAATACGGATTTGAAGTCGGCTTCAACACATTTTCACTTGTTGCATATTTACTGTTTTCAGCATAATAAAGACGCGTGGACGCACCATCATCTGTTTCTCTTGTAACTTCTGCAAATGAAAGCTTCTCTTCTCCTTTCTTATTAGACGCATTTTCTGATGTAAAACTAAATCCTGTTTTTTCATCGCGAATTGTTTTTTGAGAATTAGGCATAGCCGCATGTGAAACTTCATTTCTTAAATTTGCATTAGAACCATGTGTTTTGCTAACCAAATTTGATACATTATAATCAAATGGACGGTTTAAAGCATCAAATGCCGTTACACTCTTAGGCATTGCTTTAAGCATTTTCGTTTGCATCGCTCCGCTCAATGCTAATCGATTACTACTAACAGGACTTAATGATGTAAAGCCTGTATCCTCTGCTAACTTCAAACTACCTACAGGTGTTGTAATTGCCGCCTCTAAATCTAACGCACCGCGACCATATTTATTACTATCTGCATACTCTCCTCTATTATTAGCCGTTTCAAGTAAAATATATGCTACATTTTGTGCCGACAACCACGGATAATAACCATTCAAAAGTGCAATACTACCGGAAACCACAGGTGTTGCCATAGAAGTACCGCTCATCAACATATCACCTTGTTCAGATGCTGCAGTAGATTCAATATTCGTTCCTGGCGCTGCTATGCAATAATTTTTTACTGATCCGCAATAATTAGAATAACTGGCCAACTTACCGGCTGGAGCTGTACTGTTTTTGGTTGCATCACTTAGAGCTACAACGGCTAAATAAGGAACTTCATATTCTCCCGGCCCACTATATCCATAACTTGATAAGTCCAAAGCACCTAAACCTGCCCATAACTGAGCATCGCTATAACTTTCATTACCGGCAGCTTGGACCCAAACAGTTTTATGATTAGCCGCATAAATATAAGCATCCCTGGTATCAGCTACCCAACTGTTATCTATATAATATTTTAATGACGATGCACTCCAACCATCCTCTGTATCTTGTCCCCAACTATTGCTGATAACATCAACATCATTATCTACCATATCTTTAACCACATCCAGAATATCACTATTACCAAAATCCCAGCTGGCATTATATAATCTGGCGTTTTCAAAAGCAACACCATGTACACCTGTTCCGTCTCTATTGGCCGCAATTATACCGCCGACATGCGTACCATGACTAAGTTCCCTCATTAATGAACGCCATTCAGAAATAGAATCCAAATCATACCTACTAATCACTAAATTGCTAAAATCTCTACCCGGGTTACCGCCACTACCATTCATCAAGGTCATCTCGCTAAACGAGATACCTAACTCTTGCTCAACCATAGCTTTGATATCTGCTTCATTAAAATCAAGTCCCCCATTGCTATTTACCCAGATGTCATTTCCGGTAGATGAAAAAATAGCACCGTAATAACTGCCATGATGCTTAAGAACATAAGCCTGACTCGCAGGAGAAATAACATAAATCCATGCTGAATTTTCACCATTATGTATATTTATATCATAATTTTTAGTAATTTTACCCTTTAAATCCTGATTAGCATACATACCTGTATCAATTACACCAACGTTAACAGTCTTCAAACGATTATCGGATTTTGCTTGATGACTAAACAGATGATCTTCTTCATCTTTCTTAAAAATATGAGTATAAGCTTTGGCTGCATTAATACCTTCAAGCAAGGTCATATTTTTATATTCTTGCGTTTCAAAATCTTCAACAGTCGTATCGACCAGTTCTCCAACCGGATCTATCGGCGTATCTCCGCCACCACCGCCGCCACCGGAATCGGAACCTCCGCCTGAGTGATGAGAACCACCCCCACCATTTCCTGCCAAGACAGCCACTAAGCCACCACCAGCAGCCAATGCCGCTGCCGTATACCACACATTTTTATCATCAGCAAAAAAGCCATCATCTCTAAATTTGCGACTGGTAGAAGATGATACTGTATTTGTATTTCTGGATAAAGATTTTGCTTGCTTTATTTCATTTTGAATGCGATCAACGCAAGAATGACGTACATTTGCACCCTGCATCGCTAAAAAACGCATAACTTGTACATCATTGGATCTGATCGCCAAACAGTAAGCAGTATCTCCTTTGTTATCTGAAATATCAATAGCACGAGGATAACGCTTTAATAAGCGAAAATATTCAAAATTTTCTTGTTTTGCCTGACGGAAAATAGTATTAGCACTTAAATTATATGAATAAGCCGACGCATTCGCAGATTGCAACAAGCAAAAAAACGTAGCTAAAACCAAATATTTAAGGCTCTGTTTTACAGACATAAATATACTCCGATAGAATACTCTTACCGGCATTATATTCGTCAAATCACTAAAAAAGATTTAATAATTAAAAATTTTCTTGCAAATAAGTAATAATTTCAGCATCTGCGGGAGGAAATTCATAATTATCCATTTCTTCCGGAGTAATCCAACGCAAGTCCTGATGTACATTAGCATGCAAATTTTCCGGATCAACAATTTTTGCCAAATGTACCATCAATTGAAAGGCCCCATGTTCATATTCCTTAGAAACTGATAAAAGAAAATTTCCAACTTCACAATGAACAGACAATTCTTCATTAATTTCACGCACAATACATTCTTCTACTGTTTCCCCTTCTTCCTGCTTTCCTCCAGGAAACTCCCAAAGCCCGGCCAGAGCTTTGCCTTCAGGGCGCTGTCCGATAAGAACTTTTCCTTCATCATTAAAAATAATGGCCGTACCGACTATTTTCATATTTTCTCTCATAAATTAAATAAATATTAAGTATTTACCACTCACACTATAAAAAATATCCAAAAAAGGGAAAAAAATGTTCGGATTTTTCAACAATAAAGTTTTTGATAAAGGCTGGCTCCCTGCAAATGAGGGGCATGAAATTTATTATCAGCAAATGGGAAATCCCAAAGGGGAAATAGTTCTAAATTTTCATGGAGGTCCGGGAGGCTCCTGCAAAGAAAGTCACGGACAATATTTTAACTTAAAAAAGCAACGCGTTATTATGTTTGATCAACGAGGCTGCAAACGTTCAAAAGCAGAAGACATCATAGCCTTAAATGACACAAAACGTCTGGTCAAAGATGCCAAAAGATTATTGGATCATTTAGGTATCAAAGAACCGGTTATTGTATCCGGTGGCTCATGGGGTTCAACTTTGGCATTACTTTTTGCCGAACGTTACCCGGAACTAACCAAAGCATTAAGCGTATATTCCGTATTTCTAGCCCGTAGAGAAGATATGGAATGGATGTTAAAAGACAGTGCACTTTTTTACCCTGATTTATTAGAAGAGATCCGTCGCCAAAGTGAAGGAGAAAATCCTTACACACACTACGCCAAATTGATTTTTTCCGAGGATTTAAGCTCTATTCAAACCGCCGTAAAATATATGTGCAATTATGAACGCATTTTAGGAAAGACAGATGCTAAATTTGAAGATGTTCGCATTGATAATGACGTCATAAATTCTTGTCGGATATCACTCTATTATGCGGCTAATCGTTATTTTTTGGAAGAAAACGAGATTTTAAAACATATTGATAAGATTAAAGACATTCCGACTCTAATCATTCACAATCGGCTTGACATGTGCTGTCCTCTAAAAGGGGCTTGGGATTTATATCGTTCGCTTAATAATGCACAAATTGAAATCATCACAGACATAGGTCACGGTGGGAAAAAACTTAAAAAAGCTGTAAGAAAACACTACTAAAGACATTTAAATCCAACCGACTATATTAAGCAATCCTTTCTAAACTATTCATTTTCATCTGCATACGAATACTCGGTTCTTCAATAAACAGCGCGCAAGCGCCGTATTTTTCTTCCTCTTCTTTAGAGTACATACGCTCAACACGTACACGAACCTCATCACGGTCTGTATAACCAATCATCTCCGGCGGAAGCATCTTGATTAATGTTTCAAAATTCTCAAAAAGCGCAATACCTTTGATTTCGCGAACAAGCGAAGTTTGTGTTTCAATATTGACGTATTCCAACATATCACCAACGCGCAATGTTTGCAAAGCAGGCACATAAGGACGCACATCAATCTTGCGCTGTCCCCCCAAGATTTTATTATAAGAAAAAGGATAAACCCTGATAATTTTCTTCTTTTGAAATCCCATTAAAATCGCCTCTTTTCACATATTCTATATAATATATAAGATTAAAAAATTAAATTTCAAGAGAAATATACATACGAGTATGTATATTTATTTTTTTATTTGACCTATAAACAAAAATATGCTATGATTAAGACGTTAAATTATAATTAGGATATAGATATGAATCTTTGTTGTCATGGTTGTTTTACCGTGATGTTCTTATCTTACTCCTAAAACATGGAATATTCACCTTTTAAAAACAACATAACATGAACAACAAAGAAAGAAATTTGGGCATCTTCATCGTATGTATGCTCATATCAATAGTCGCTGTAGCAGTTTGCGCTATTGATACAGTAGAAACTGCTGGGTTTGGAACATTTCTGGTAGGAACTATAATAATTGGTTCCATCACCGGATTCTTAATGTTTGGCGTACTAAAGGGATGCGAATTCCTCGCTAAGCGCAACCGCTCGTTCCGCAACTTCTGGATGATAATTTGTGGAGGCACTCCTGCTTAACCACGATTACCGCCACCAAATACCTTGAGAACATTCGCCCCTAAAGCAATATCGTTCTCAAGGTTTTTTTATGTAAAAAAAGAGGCATTTCATCAGAAAAACCTCTTTTAACGCAATTCTAATCGAAACTATTTAGCCTTTTTAGCCGCTTTTTTCGCCGGTGCTTTTTTAGCTACAGCCTTTTTTACCGGAGCTTTCTTAGCTACAGCTTTCTTTGCCGGTGCTTTTTTAACCGCAGTTGCTTTAGCTGTAGTCTTCTTAGCAGCAGCCTTAGCCGGAGCTTTCTTAGCTACAGTTTTCTTTGCCGGTGCTTTTTTAACCGCAGTTGCTTTAGCTGTAGTTTTCTTTGCAACAGTCTTCTTCGCCGGAGCTTTCTTAGCTACAGTTTTCTTTGCCGGTGTTTTTTTAACTGCAGTTGCTTTAGCTGTAGTTTTCTTTGCAACAGTCTTCTTTGCTGGAGCTTTCTTAGCTACAGCTTTCTTAGCCGGTGTTTTTTTAACTGCAGTTGCTTTAGCTGTAGTCTTCTTAGCAACAACCTTCTTTGCCGGAGCTTTTTTAGCTGCGGTCTTTTTTGTTTCAGTTTTTGCCATTTTCTTTCCTCCTTTAGAAGTTACAGTAGATTTTTTAGCCAATTTCTTAGCTGTTTTTTTCTTAGCCGTCTTCTTTTGGGTTTTCTTTTTACCCTTATTTTCTTTTAACTCAGCCTGTTGTTGAGAAATAGACATTGCTTTTTCCAAATCTTTTTCAGAGCAGAGCCCTACGGCCATTGGGTTAACCGGACGCAAATTTGCCATATTGCTATGCGTCCCGTTACGAATAGAATTAATTGTCGGTTTCGTTGTACCAATAAGCTTACAAATTTGTGAATCAATTACTTCCGGACAATTCTTTAAAATCCACAAAATGGCATTTGGTTTTTCAGAGCGTTGTGTTGGAGAAAGAACTTTCTTAGCTTTTGCATTTCTTTCTTTAACATTCTTTTCCAACGGAGAAGCAACCAAACGAGCCTTTTCATCTGCCTCGCAACGAGCAATTTCTTCCGCACTCAACTGACCATTTGATATCGGACTGACACCGCGAATATTATAAGCAATATCACCATCCGCAATTGCTTGAATTTCCAATTCATGCAATTCACAGAAATCTGCAATTTGCTTAAAGGTCAAAGTTGTATTCTCAACTAACCAAACCGCCGTAGCTTTAGGCATTAAAGGTGCTGTCATTGTTCATCATCCTTTCTTAAAAACTTATACTTTTAGGCATAGCCTAAACCAGTTTTACATGAGATACAAGGAAAGATTTATTTTTTCTACAAAAGTTTAAAAAACATATAATTCGGAAAAATATGAAAGAAGTAATAAAACATGATATAATAAGCAAAAGATAAGTATCTGTTTGGAGAATAATCATTATGCCGACACAAGATTTAAATTTGCGCACAGCTGCAACAACAACGATAGCAAATGTATTAGGTTTACTACCACTTGATATTATATCAGTAGCCAATTCGGTAACTGCCATACATAAAATGATCTATGGCACAAATGCAGATGCAAGACCTATTGCCCATAAAACTCAACAACCGCCTGCTGATGATTACCAACTCTATAGTAATAACTGTGCAGACCAAGTTATTAAAATTTTTGAAAGATTAGGCGTTAACATGGATTCAACCAAAGGAAATCCTAGTATTCCAGCCAATGTCCTAAATTTTTCAAAAGCGAACGGTTATCCCGTACCACATAATCAAATTCCTTTTTATCAAAATAGTGAAGACTTGGGACAGTACTTAAGAACCCAGCGCCTTAATGCTGAAGCGAGAATAAATCTTTCTCAAACAAATAGAAGTGTTGCCGTTCCAGACAATTGTCGTATTGCAAACCGAGAAGCGGAAAGAACAAGACATCATCAAAATCAAAACCCAGAACAAGTTACCCCTGTTCCAACAAATAATAATTCCCGTTAATAAACATAACTTGAGCTAGTGTACAAAAAGTCACATAAGGATTTAAACTGCCTGTTTTACTAGTTTTTAATACATTCTTATAAAAGAGAAAAAATTTTGAGTTAATAGAGATGGGCTTAAGGGCGCTCTAAATTTTAGTGTATACAGACGTACATGAATTTAGAGCGGCCTACAAAGACCGCTCTAGAAACCAAAATTAATTACACTTAAAACCAAAAATCTCCCCTAAAGGGAGATTTTGCATAGAACTTGAAGAATTCCTGTGCTGGAAATAAAATCGCAACCGCTGTGTACAATAACAGCACATAAGGGAGTTATTTTACTACATGACAGGTATTATGCAAGTTCTTATTTTAAACCGAACTTAGCAAATTTACTATTAAACTTACTAACCTGTCCGCCGGAATCCACCATACGATGAATACCTGTCCAAGCCGGATGAGACTTCGGGTCGATTTCAAGCGTCATTTTATCGCCTTCTTTACCCCAAGTAGAATAAACTTCCTTTTCTGTACCATCGGTCATTACATAAGTAATTTTGTGATAGTCAGGGTGAATACCTTTTTTCATTATTATCTCCAAAAACTAAACTACATTAAAAAATTTACGTCACTTATACACTGCACTTTTTTAGATTGCAAGTATATTTTTACAATTTTTTAAACTATTTTAAAATCTTAGCGATTTTTTGGCTCAAGTTAAAACTAACCGCCATCAGATTTCCGGAATTAAGTACTTTCGGTAACTCTTCGGTACGTGTATCAGCTTGTGCCATATCGAGAGCCATACCACCAGCTTCTTTAACTAATAGTACCCCTGCCGCAATACTGGCTAATAAGCAATCCGGTGCAATTAAAGCATCTAATTTACCGGCCGCAACGTAAGCCAAATCAAGTGCCACACAACCGCTAATCCGTACATCATGACACAATGCCAAGGTATTATTGATAATTTTCGCCGAAAGTTCCATATCACCGGCAGTTGGTTTAACAGCAACCAAAGCGCCATCAAGTTCCTGTCTGGCACCGACACGTAATCTTTCATGACTACGAAACCCTTCCTTGAAAGCACCTTTTCCGCGTTCGGCAAAAAACAACTCATCTCGCGCCGGATTATAAACAACTCCGGCAAGTACTGTAGTCCCGTTAATAAGCGCAGCGGAAATAGCAAAATCTGGATGACCATGGGCAAAATTAGGCAAACCTTCTATACCTGAAACACTTAATAATAAGCCTTCTTTAGGTGTTTTCTCATTTACTAATACTACCGGCATTTGTGGCATAATTTTAGAAAATTCGACTTTCAACCCTTTTTCTATTTTATCAAAAGCAATTTTAGTAAAATCAAGACAGCCTTTAACGGAAGTTTGCAAATGTTCAATTTCGCTGAAATCACGATTTAGATTAACCGAAGCTCTTTTAACCGCGGTTACAATATTAGTGAGCATAGGAGAAATATATGGCATTATTTTGCTCTTTCAACATAGTTGGCTTCTTCAGTACCGACAACAATTTTTTCACCGGTAGCAATAAACGGCGGTACACCGATACGTACACCATTATCCAAAAGGGCCGGTTTATAAGAAGAAGTAACAGTCTGCCCTTTAATAACCGGCTCAGTCTCAACCACAGTACAAATAACTTGTTGCGGCAATTGTACAGAAATCGGTCTGTCATTAATATGAGAAATACGTACGACCATACCTTCTGTTAAGAAAGGACGAGAATCACCCAAAATATCGGCAGGCATGGAGAACTGTTCAAAAGTTTCGCTTTCCATAAAATTCAAACCGGTTCCATCTTCAAATAAAAACTGACAATCTTTATCTTCTACCATCATTTTTTCAACGGTATCTTCTGTACGGAAACGTTCATTAGTTTTTGTTCCCTCTTCAACCGACTTCATTTCAACCTGCATAAAGGCCCCGCCTTTACCTGGTTTAATATGCTGAGATTTAGTAATAGTCCATGGTTTACCTTTATATTCAATAACCCATCCGATTCTGATTGATCCGGCTAATTGTTTCATAGTATACGTTCTCCATATTTACAATGTTAATATAATAAGTTAAAAATCACTTCAACTGGAGCGACAATACACCAAAAAATTTATTTTGCAACAAAAAAGAGCGAGCCTAAACTCGCTCTTTTTTTTAAGCTTTTGCTCTTATCAGATTATAAGAACTTCCATGCAATTGCAGCATTACCATTTGAACCGCATGCTGAGTGAGCATTAACAATGCTGAACGGCAAGCCATAATTTGCATTACCCGGAACAGCAGTAGAAGCATTAGCTTCAATAGAAGCAGCTGACAACTTTGCTTGGGCAGAAGCAGCAGCTGGATTAGCACCGGTAGCAACACCAGGAACTGCAGAAATACCTAACAAACCGGAACCGGCATCCCCACCCCAGTCAGTAGTAATAATGGAAACGCAAGAAGCTGCCGGAACACCATCAATTGCAATAACATATGAAGAATTTGCACCACCGGATGCAACTGCAGCTGGAGTAATCTCAACTGCACCCGCAAAAGCGTGAGTAATTTTGGTTGTATCGGTACTACCTGTATCATACATTTCACCAGGAATTAAACCTGTTTGAATTGCAACTTCATTGTTCAGACCTTTATAGCTACGTTGAGAAGAATACAATGTTCTGATGTTTGTAGAAATCATATTAATCTGATCAATAACTTTATTTGTCTTAAACTTGTTCATAGCTTTGGAATAACCGGCAATACCACCAACGGACAAAACACCAACGATGGCTAAAACGCCGAGCATTTCAATCATTGAACGACCTTGCTCATTAACTCTCATTTTAAATCTCCTAAAAAATACTTTCTTTAACAGTTATCACTCTACCAGAAAAACATCTTTTTTGCAATTATGCAAATAGTCATATCCCTAACTAAAGTTATAACGAAAAGTAATTAACAATAGTTTATACCCCTGCATAAGGTTCTAAACTTAGCTCTAGACTAACTAAAAAAACTTAATTTTTCCCTAACAAAATTAATTTTATTCAAATGATATGCTTAAAGCTCTTTTATAATAAAATCTGTACTTAATTCACTAAGGGGTATCCCTTCTTCCATCACCCATGCCGCCGATTGAATCAAGAAAAAATCCGCATACCAATCTATCAATTCCTTAACATTTTCAAAACCATCTCGCCAAACCTTAAATATAACAAAATCCGGTTCTGCCTCAGAAACAAGCATACTCTCGTGCCGGCGATTGCGTGTCAATAAACCGATAAACTTATCTTTACCCAACGTTTTCCGCAATGTTTCCACTTGTTCTTTAATATTTTCAACATTTAAATCCAACACTACCCCATCTGCTCCATAGGTCAAACACGTTTTAACGGCATCATCTCCATATAACAATACAATTTTTTCCAAAGTTGCCGCCTGAGAAATAAATTTTTTGCAAAAATCCTCACTCAACACAGTATCCAAAATATAACAATCCGCGCTTAAATTATCCAAAAAAGCAGAGTTCTCTACATTAATACGATAAATAATCTTTTGCATAAGTTTTTTTGCCTCTTG
>Ga0247610_10000455_pt1 | contig 58032 bp, 43 predicted proteins | sample 174DNAGHGhighgp2_FD_193483 | JGI IMG/M metagenome (GOLD analysis project Ga0247610, IMG submission 193483) | Sheep rumen microbial communities from Palmerston North, Manawatu-Wanganui, New Zealand - 1742 DNA GHGhigh gp2 | ecosystem: Host-associated > Mammals > Digestive system > Stomach > Rumen...
ATTTGCACAACGGTTCCATTAGTTTTGAGAGCGAAGAAGGCAAGGGTACCACATTCTTTATTGAGTTGCCTATCAACAAAGAAGCCTTTGCTCAGTCCCAGATAGACGAGAAGAACAAGATTAACATCCATATACCACAAAGTGTTATCCTCGACTTCAGCGAGTTAGAGCAGAAGAGCACAGAGGAACTGGCTCAGGAACGTGAGGCAGAAGAGAATTCCTACAAACTGCTGGTGGTTGAGGACAATGTTGAACTGCTCATGCTGATGCAACAGCTGTTACGTCATAACTATCGCGTCTATACGGCACAAAACGGCCGTGAAGCATTGCAAGTGGTTCACTCCACCGACCTGGACCTTATTATTTCAGACGTCATGATGCCAGAGATGAACGGCTACGAGCTGACAGAGGCAGTGAAGTCTGACCAAGACTACAGTCACTTGCCCATCATCCTGCTCACGGCAAAGATACAGGACACCGACCGCGAAGAAGCCTTGAAGGTTGGTGCCGACGACTACATAGCCAAGCCGTTCCGCCTGAGTGACCTTCAGCTACGCATTGACAACATAATAGCAAACCGCCAGCGCATACAGCGTGAGTTCAAGCAGCAAACCATAGCCGAAGCCAAGCAGAAGGTTCAAGAGGCACCTTCACCCGACAATGAGTTCCTAAAGCGTGCCATTCAGTGTGTGAACGACCACTTAGACGATGCAGACTTCGACCGCGATGCTTTTGCACGCGAGATGGGAGCCAGTCAGTCCACGCTTTACAACAAGCTACGTGCAACGACGGGCATGAACGTCAGCAGTTTTATCCGCCATATACGCATGAAAGCTATTGACGACATTATTCGTCAGCAACCAGACCTACGTGTAAGCGACCTGGCCTATAAGGTGGGTTTCAAAGATCCTAAATACTTTGCGACGACCTTCAAGAAGGAATTTGGCATGCAACCGAAGGAATACATCGAGAAAATGAGATCTTAGCTTTTCCTCCATGAAGAAAGCCAAAGCATCGAGAAGGTCAGGAAACCATTTAACATCAACAGTTCGTAACCAAAGCTATACCCAACAGCCTTTGCACCATAGTCGATAGCCAAGCAGATAAGTGGTGAGGCAATGGCAATGTAGGTAACAAAACGGTCGCGTGGGTTCCTACGGGTCAGCAGTCCGAAGGCAAACAGCCCCAGCAACGGACCATAGGTATAACTGACTAACACATAAATGGCATCTATCACACTGGTGGAGTTCAACAAGCGGAACAACAGAATAAATACTGCAAACACCACGCTCATCAACAGGTGGACACGCTTACGCAACCGTTCGTCGTCAGTCCTCTTGCAGATATCAACACAAAAGCTGGTGGTCATCGACGTGATAGCAGAGTCGGCACTGGAGAAGGAGGCAGCCACAATGCCTAAGGTAAACAACACGACAATGCCATTGCCCAGCTGACCTGTAGCCGCAAACATGGGCAGTAACTCGTCAGCTGACGAAGGCAAGGACACGCCACGCTGACCTGCCAGCATGACCAACAAGACACCCAAAGCCAGGAACAACAGATTAACAGGAACAAAGGCGAAGCCATAGGTTGTCATGTCTTTCTGGGCTTCACGCAACGTCTTACATGTCAGGTTCTTCTGCATCTTGTCCTGGTCAAGACCTGTCATAACAACGACAATGAATATACCACTGAGAAACTGTTTCCAGAAATTCTGCTTCGTCACCCAGTCGTCCCAAACGAAGATGCGTGACATCGGGCTGTCAGCCACTGCGGCAGCAGCCTCAACGGGTGTCATGTGCAGCTCATTGACAACCTTATATATAATAAGGAGTAGTGCAGCCAACAGGCAGAACGTCTGTAACGTGTCTGTCCAGACAAGTGTCTTGATGCCTCCACGACGAGTATAAAGCCATATCAGCATCACCATACCAACCACCGTGACGACAAAGGGCACCCCCACCCCATCGAACACGAAACGCTGTAACAGCATACAGACGACATAAAAGGCGACAGCAGCGCCCGACATCTTGGAAATTAGGAAAAACCATGCACCCGTCAGATAAGCACGAGGTCCCAACCGCTGTCCTAAATAGGTGTAGATACTTGTCAGGTTCATACGGTAATAAACGGGCAACAGCAGGAAAGCCACAGCAAAATAGCCAAGGATGAATCCCAGACAAGTCTGCAAATAAGTCATGTCAATACCTGTCACCATACCCGGCACACTGACAAAAGTGACACCAGAAATAGAGGCTCCCACCATGCCAAAAGCCACCATGTACCATGGCGAGCGCCGCTCAGCCCGGAAGAAGGTGTCGTTCGTTGCCTTGCTTGATGTATAGCGACTGATGGCGAACAAGAGCAAGAAATATACTAATACTGTCAGGATTATTGTCATAACAAGGGCGCAAAGTTACAAAATATTTTCAGTTCAAGACAAATAATCCGGCATTTTTTTGGTGGAGTACAGGGAAATGCCTACCTTTGTGACTCGTTATAACCAAAAACTCACGACAATGACAAAGCAAAAGAAATTCCTGCTACAGGAAAACGAGATTCCCACACAGTGGTACAACATTCAGGCTGACATGCCCAACAAACCCATGCCGCCCATTCATCCTGCCACCAAGCAACCCCTTGGCGTAGATGACCTTGCGCACATTTTCCCACGCGAATGCTGCGTTCAGGAGTTAGACACTGAGCATGCATGGATAGACATTCCCGAGGAAGTATTGGACAAATACAAGTTCTACCGTTCCACACCACTGGTACGCGCCTATGCACTTGAAGAGGCATTAGGCACACCGGCACATATCTACTTCAAGAACGAGAGTACCAACCCATTGGGTTCACATAAAATCAACTCTGCCCTGCCACAGTGCTATTATGCGAAGCAGGAAGGAACGACTAATGTAACAACAGAAACTGGCGCCGGACAGTGGGGTGCCGCACTCTCGTACGCAGCAAAGATCTACGGTCTTGACTGTGCTGTCTATCAGGTAAAGATAACCATGCAGCAGAAGCCTTATCGCTCCAGTATCATGCGTACCTTTGGAGCTGTTGTTACCGGCTCACCATCCATGTCAACCCGAGCAGGCAAGGACATCCTGACCAAAGACCCCACCCATAGCGGATCGTTAGGCACTGCCATCTCGGAGGCTGTCGAGTTAGCCACAACCACACCAAACTGCAAATACACATTAGGTTCAGTTCTCAACCATGTTGCGCTGCACCAGAGTATTATTGGACTGGAGGCAGAGAAGCAGATGGCCATGGCAGGTGAATATCCAGACACGGTTATAGCATGCTTCGGAGGTGGTTCCAACTTTGGCGGTATCGCTTTCCCCTTTATGCGTCACAACCTGAAGGACGGCAAGAAGACTGAGTTCATTGCAGCCGAGCCCGACAGCTGTCCGAAGCTGACTCGCGGCCAGTTCCGTTACGACTTCGGTGACGAGGCAGGCTATACCCCACTGCTACCAATGTTCACACTTGGTCACAACTTCAAGCCTTCAAACATCCATGCAGGCGGATTGCGCTATCATGGTGCCGGCATGATTGTCTCGCAGCTTATCAAGGATGGCCTGATGCATGGTGTGGATATACCCCAGCTTGAGTCGTTTGAGGCAGGAATGTTGTTTGCTCGTACAGAGGGGATTATTCCTGCACCTGAGAGCTGCCATGCCATTGCCGCCACCATTCGCGAGGCAAACAAGTGCAAGGAAACGGGTGAGGAGAAAGTCATACTGTTCAACCTCTCGGGCCATGGACTCATTGACATGCCCAGCTACGAGTCGTTTATCAAAGGTGACCTGCAGAACTACACTGTTACCGACGAGATGATAGCAGAAAATCTGGCTGAACTTGACAAGCAGTAATCAGCAGAAAAAAGAAAAGCCGTCTGACGCACCAAGCGCCAGGCGGCTTTTACTTTTCAGAACTAACACACTATGAAAATCTTATTCTTTTTATCCGATGGTTATCTGTCGGCTGACTTTTACCTTCTCCTCAACCAGTTTAGGCAACTCTACAGTCAGCACGCCATGCTCGACCTTTGCGGTGATAGCATCCTTCTTGACATCGTCGGGGAGAATCAGCGTCTGCTCGTACTTTGAGTAAGAGAACTCACGACGCAGGTAACGTACGGACTTATCCTCATCCTTTGTTTCCTGTTTCTGTTCCATTTTGATGATAAGGTTTCCATCGTCATTGATGTGCACGTTAAAGTCTTCCTTCTTCATACCCGGTGCAGCCAGCTCTACGGTGTAAGCCTTGTCGCTCTCTTTCACATTGATGGCCGGTGCGGTACAATTAGCCTTCGGCATGAAATCGGTATCAAACAAATCGTTAAATACTGTAGGAATCCAGTTACTTCTCATCATTGGTGTCATAATCATTACCTCCTAATTATGTTTTTAATTGTTATACATTTTATATTTTACTCTTGATTGCCTTACGGCTTTCACCCTATAAAATGCAACAAGGATGCCAGACGCCTAAAAGACGTCATTTTGACACAACAAGCCGACAATATGACACAAATATAAAAATATCTCACACCATGGATGACAACAACTGAACAGCCTGCTCGACGGTAGCCACATGGCTGATAGTAAGCGAGCGTCGCCCTTTTTGTTCACGGAAGTTGCACCGCCGCGGGTTTGTCCCAACAAAAGACAGAACATGGTCGAAAGCCTCGCTCTGGTAGTAAGGGCTATCAGGATTGGAGACGAAGAAGAACGTCATGTGACCCATTTTCAAAATAATCTTCTCGATACCCAACTGTTTTCCCAAACGTCGCAAGGGTACAACACGCATGAGTTCCTCACCCTGTGGGGGGACTGCTCCGAAACGGTCGATAAGTCGTGTTCGGAATCGTTGCAGATCGTCGTCGGTGGTGAGGTTATCCAATTCGCGATAGAGCAACATACGCTCCGAGTCGCTTGGGACATAATGATCGGGGAAATACATCTCGAGATCGCTTTCCAACGTACAATCGGTGATCCACCCGCCGCTTTCGCCCCAAGGAAGACTGGCATGACGTTCCTGTCCATCTGGCAGGTCGGCAGGATGCTCTTCATTTCTAAGTTCCACCACAGCCTCGTTTAGGATTTTCAGATATGTCTCGTAACCCAAATCGGCAATAAATCCACTCTGTTCTGCACCAAGCAAGTTGCCAGCGCCACGTATGTCAAGGTCCTGCATGGCTATGTGTATGCCACTGCCCAATTCGCTGAAATTCTCCAATGCCTCCAATCGTCTTCTTGCCTCAACGGTAAGTGCGGAGAGTGGTGGTGCAAGAAGATAACAGAAAGCCTTTCGGTTGGAACGTCCTACACGTCCACGCATCTGGTGCAAGTCACTTAATCCAAAATTATGAGCGCCATTGATAATGATGGTGTTGGCATTAGGAATATCGATGCCGTTCTCCACTATAGTAGTAGAAAGCAGCACGTCGTAGTCGTAATTGATAAAGTCGAAGATGATCTGTTCAAGCTCTTCTGGTTTCATTTGTCCATGTCCGACAGCAATACGTGCATCGGGCACATACTTATGTATCATCTGTTCGAGCCGTTGCAAATCGCTGATGCGGTTATTGACGAAATACACCTGTCCGTTACGTGACATTTCAAAGTTGATGGCATCTGCAACAATCTCAGGTGAGAAGGTATGAATTTCCGTCTGTATAGGATAGCGGTTAGGGGGTGGAGTTTGTATCACACTCAAGTCACGCGCTCCGACGAGTGAGAACTGTAGCGTTCGTGGAATGGGCGTAGCACTCATGGTGAGGGTATCCACATTGGTTTTCATCTGACGTAGTTTCTCCTTTGTGGAGACACCAAATTTCTGTTCTTCGTCGATAATAAGCAGTCCAAGGTCTTTGAACTTTACTGTTTTACTAATGAGCTTATGAGTTCCAATAAGAATATCAACCTTACCGTCAGCCAAGTCTGCCAATATCTGTTTTGTTTGCTTGGCAGAGCGTGCACGACTAAGATAGTCCACACGGACAGGCATATTCTTCAGACGCGAGGAGAATGTCTGGTAGTGCTGGTATGCCAACACTGTAGTAGGCACGAGAACAGCCGTCTGCTTGGAGTCACATGCTGCTTTGAAGGCTGCACGCACAGCCACCTCGGTTTTTCCGAATCCGACATCACCACATACCAATCGGTCCATGGGCCGTGCCCGTTCCATGTCAGCCTTCACGTCGTTGGTAGCTTTCAGCTGGTCAGGCGTATCCTCATAAAGGAAGGATGCCTCTAACTCATGTTGTAAATAAGAGTCGTGGCTATAAGCAAACCCACGTTCGTGCTGACGTGCCGCATATAATTTAATGAGGTCACGGGCAATATCCTTCAGTTTCTGCTTTGTACGCTCCTTCATGCGTTCCCACTGTCCAGTGCCAAGATGCGACAGTCGGGGCGGTTCGCCACCATCCTGCGACTTATACTTGCTCACTTTATAAAGTGAGTGGATACTCACATAGATAGCTCCACCACCCTGATAGATGATTTTTATCATCTCCTGATATCCGTCACCCTGTGGCATGCGAACCAGTCCGCCAAACTTGCCAATACCGTGGTCTATATGAACAATATAGTCGCCCACTTCGAATTGTTGAATTTCCTTCAGTGTCAGTGCCACCTTTCCACTTCGTGCACGATCGCTCTTGAGGTTGTATTTATGGAAGCGGTCAAAAATCTGATGGTCGGTAAAGACACATAGCTTCAAGTCGTTATCGGCATATCCCTCGTGGAGTGTCTTCTCAACAGGGATAAAGTCTATAGTTTGAAGTATTTCCTTCAGACGTTCGTTCTGTTTCTGGCTGTCTGCTAATATATATATATGGTACCCACGCGCGAGAAAGTCATCCAAGGACTGTTTTAGCAACTCAAAATTTTTATGAAACAGCGGCTGTTGTGAGATATGGAATTTAAGGGTGGAGTGTTCTTGCGTAGCAAGCGATCTCTGCTCGAGCGGGGAGCTGAGGTTTGAAGAGGCTTTTATCAGTACAGTTTTGAACATACTCGACTGTCGTTGAAACTGACTACCAGTCATTAGCTGTACCTCTTTACGCATGGATTCGACAATATGCGTCTGCTCCTCCTCGGTAGCACCTTCAGTGCGTTCCTTTATCGCCTGAGCCGAGAAACCTTCTTCATAAGTCTTGTCAATGATTTCACGGACAAAGAGGCGGTCTTTCATGACCAATACCGCATCACTATCGAGAAATGACAGCAGCGACACGCGATCGGATGTCTCATCGGTGAGTTCTGGTACAATCTCTATTTGTTCCAAACGTTCACGTGACAACTGATTCTCCACCTCAAAAGTTCGTATGCTATCAATATCATCACCAAAGAAATCTACGCGGAAGGGATACTCGTTGCTGAATGAGAACACGTCGAGGATGGAGCCACGAAGAGCAAACTGTCCCGGTTCATAGACATAATCGACCTCACGGAATCCAAAAGAACGCAACGTCCCTATGACGCTATCTACCTGTATGGTTTGATCTTTCTGCAAAACCAACGTACGGTCGTCAAGGCGTTTCTTTGACACCACCAATTCTGCTACTGCCTCAGGATGAGAGACGACATAGAGCATGGGATGCTGATTGCTAAGTGTTGACAAGCGGGCCAGCACTTCGGTACGTAATATCTCGTTTGCAGCATCACGTTGACCATACTTCACAGAACGTCGATAACTGGAAGGGAAGAAAAGCACCTGCCGCTCGCCTAACACCTGCTGCAGGTCGTGATACAAATACCCTGCCTCGTCGGCATCGGGCATAATAAAAAGCATCACACGCTTATTCTTTGTTTCTATAGCCGCGAATGTCATGGCTACACTTGAGGCTACAAGTCCTTCGATGGAGATCGTTTCTGGAGACTTTTCCTCTAACAACGCGGTGAGAGCCTTCACCTGTGGTGATAAGGCATATAATTGTTGAAGTTCTTGTATATTCATATCAGTAAAAGCAATAGAATGGCAACAAATGCTACCACAAACAGTCCCAGGACAAAGGCAACAATAGCAATAATTGTGTTACTTTTCTGTTTCTTCTGTAAATTACCGTATGCCGGTTTCTGGACTGGACGGTTCACCATAACCACTTCTACGTCGTCATCATCGACAGCTGACGTAGCATCAATTACAGGCAAAGGAGGTATGTCCTGATTGCCGAAATGTCCCACCAAAAAGGTGCGCACGTCATTTACATCCTGTGGACGATTCTTCCGGTTGGCATTCATCATCCAGAGAATAAGCTGCTGCATGTCTGACGAGACGTTTGCAGGAAACGTCAGCTGTGATTGTGTTTCCAACAGTTCCGTGGCCGATGGTGGCGACTCTTGTGTCAGCAACTTATAAAGTGTTGCACCAAGAGCATAGAAGTCTGTCCATGGGCCGAAGTTCTTGATGTTCTGATCTATTTGTTCAAGGGGGGCAAATCCAGGTGTAAAGACAAGCATGGAAGGAGCAGACAGCGTACGTCCGTCGGGGGTAACATGTTTTGATGCTCCAAAGTCAATGAGTGACACATTACCTTGGTCGTCCACCATGACGTTCGATGGTTTCAAATCAAGGTGTACCAGATCCTGCGAATGCACTGCCTCTAAAGCATCAAGCAGCTGACTGAGCACATGCAGCACTTCCGACTCTGAAAAGGGGCTTCCTCTACGTTCCATCTTGTCGGACAGTGACTCACCCTTAATGAGATCCATTTCGTAGTAGGCTGTCCCATTCTCCTCGAAAAGACTATAGACGCTGACAATATGGGGATTATTAAGCTTACGTAATCGCTGAGCTTCTTTCTGAAACTTTTTCAATTGACGGAAGTACAATTCCTGATTGCTCTTGTCTTTGATGGAAACACCAGTATTGTCGCCATGCTTGTTGATGGATCGCATGAAAAACTCTTTGATGGCGACCTCCTCACCCGTCATGCTATTATAGGCGACGTAAGTATTGCCAAAGCCACCGGAGGAGAGATAGCCATCAATACGATATTTGCCATCTTGAAGCATTGTTCCAATAGGAAGTCTGTTCCCGTTATCATTCATCATGCTGCAAAAATAACAAAAAGAAATGAAATGACAAAGAAAAACGTTCAAACGTTTGGAATAATGTTCCATATTCCATAACTTTGCACAGCGAATTATGTTTCTTACTACACTATACAAACAAATAAGGCAATACCGTACGGCATCTTTGCTCACACCTCTGTTCACGGCACTCGAGGTGGTAACTGATGTGCTCATACCTTATGTCACGGCATCGCTCATTGACAAGGGACTGAACGCGGGCGACATCCAACAAGTATATCGCTATGGAGCCGTCATGTTAGGCTTGGCATTGCTCAGCCTTACTTTCGGAATACTGGCAGGTCGTTTCTCGGCTTATGCCTCGACAGGATTTGCAGCCAACCTGCGCAGTGCCATGTACAGGAACATACAGTCTTTTGCTTTCTCCAACATCGACAAATTCAGCACGTCAGGTCTTGTCACACGTATGACTACTGACGTAAACAGTTTACAGAATGCTTACCAACAAATTCTTCGTATTACCGTCAGAGCACCATTCCGACTCTTACTGAGCATCGTCATGTGCCTGGTCATCGACGCTCGGCTTTCGCTCATCTTTGTCGTTGCACTTGTTGTGCTGAGCATCAGTCTATACCATATTATTTCACGCGTAGCACGACTGTTCCAGCAAGTCTATGTCAAGTACGACGATCTCAACCGTAGTGTTCAGGAGAACATTGCTGCCATTCGGGTGGTCAAGGCCTTCGTACGCGAAGAGCACGAGAACAACAAGTTCACACAAGCAGCTGAAGCCCTGTACCGTCTCTACGTCAAGGCGGAAAGCCTCATGGCTTTGAACCACCCCGTCATGAACCTCGTCATGTACGGATGCATCATCGCATTGTCTTGGTTTGGAGCTCATTACATTGTCAATGGATCACTGACAACGGGTGAACTAACATCCCTCTTCACTTACATCATGTCTATACTCATGTCACTCATGATGCTATCCATGATCTTTGTCATGCTCACACAGAGCGCAGCCTCGGCAAAGCGCGTGGCCGAAGTCATTGACGAACAGCCAGACATCGTCAACCCTCCCCACCCTGTCATGCAGGTAAAAGACGGGAGCATCGAGATGCGTAATGTACGATTCGACTATGATGCGCTCCAGTCCACAAAGCAACATAAGCGGTCTGCACTCTTCAACATCAACTTCTCCATCCATGCCGGCGAAACCATCGGAATCATTGGCGGTACGGGTAGTGGGAAATCAACTCTTGTCAGTCTCATCAGCCGCCTTTACGACCCTACTCAAGGCGAAGTGCTTGTAGCTGGTCACAATGTTCGTGAATATGACCTGACGGCACTCCGTGCAGCGGTCTCCGTCGTCCTGCAGCAAAACATCCTCTTTAGCGGAACCATTCTCGACAACCTACGATGGGGAGACCCTCATGCCACACTCGATGAGTGTCGCCATGCCTGCCAGCTGGCATGTGCCGACGAATTCATTGAGCAGATGGCAGACGGTTACAATTCCCACATTGAACAGGGAGGCACCAACGTCAGTGGTGGTCAAAAGCAACGGCTTTGTATAGCACGTGCTCTGCTGAAACGTCCGAAGATACTGGTACTCGACGACTCTACGTCTGCCTGTGACACAGCAACCGATGCGCACATACGTCATGCCCTTAGCACCCAACTGCCTGCCATGACCAAGCTCATTATTGCACAACGCATCCTCAGTGTCAAGGACTGCGACCGCATCATGGTCTTAGACAATGGATGCATCACAGGTTTCGACACCCATGAGAACCTGCTACGCACCAATTCCCTCTACCAGGAGATCAATGCCATACAGAGTGAAAACCAAGGCGACTTCGACGCACAGCATCCGACGGTTTTCCCATCGGAAAAACAGAAAGGAGGCCGCTCATGAGACAACCCTCCTTTGCCCAGCCACGCCAGCGAGCACAAGCTGGTTTCCAACGCCCCACTACCGAACAGCGTGCGACACTGCTGCGTATGACAGCCTTCGTATGGAAACACTACAAATGGCTCATGCTCATCGTACTGCTATGCATTGTCGTAACCAGCCTCACCTCACTGGTGTCATCACTCTTCACGCGTACACTCATCGACGACTACATCGTGCCGCTCACACAGATGGACAATCCTGAGTATGCCTCACTCTCCCAGACTCTTTTCAAACTGGGAGCCATACTCCTACTCGGGACTATCTGCTCTTATACCTACAACCGTCTCATGATCAGCATTTCGCAAGGCACCATGCTACGCCTCCGCAAACTTATCTTCGAGCGGATGCAGCGCCTGCCGCTGAGTTATTTCGACCAGCGTGCTCACGGAGACATCATGTCTGTTTACACCAACGATGTTGACTCACTACGGCAGATGATTTCTACCGCTCTTGCCCAAGTCTTCTCCTCACTTATCACCATCGTGGCTACTTTCACGTCCATGATTGTGCTCAGCATACCCCTCACCCTTGTTTCCATTGCCATGGCCACACTCATGATGTTTACCACCGCATGGCTCGGCAAACGTTCAAGAGGACACTTCCGCATACAGCAGCAAAGCCTCGCACAGGTCAATGCCTTCATAGAAGAGATGATGACCGGTCAGAAGGTCGTCAAGGTATTCTGTCACGAAGAACAGGCTGTCAGTCGCTTTGAAACCATCAACGAACAGCTACGCTCCGCTGCATACCACGCCAACCGTGTGGCTAACATCGTCATGCCTGTCAATGGCAATCTTGGCAACCTCGCCTTCGTACTCATTGCTGTCTTCGGAGCCACCATGGCTCTCGGAGAATTCTCAATTCTCAATTCCCAATTCTCAATCTCATTGGGTACCATTGTCGCCTTCCTACAACTGAACAAGAGTTTTACACAGCCTATCACACAAGTGTCACAACAAATCAACAGTGTACTCAATGCTTCCGTAGGAGCAGAACGGGTGTTTACGCTCATGGACGCAGAGCCCGAAACAGACCAAGGACAATGGGTATCAAAGGACGGACAGTGGGTATCGAAAGACAACAACTCCACACCAATCCGAGGCGACGTGGACTTCCAACATGTTGACTTCGGTTATACCTCCGACAAACAAATCCTCTTCGACATCAATATCAATACCAACCCAGGACAGAAAATCGCATTCGTCGGAGGAACAGGAGCCGGAAAGACAACCGTCATCAACCTCATCAACCGTTTCTACGACGCTACACGAGGACGCATCCTCTACGACGGCATCCCCATTACCCACATTCGTAAAGACCACCTCAGACGGTCCATGGCCATCGTATTACAGGAGACCCACCTCTTTACAGGAACAGTTCTCGACAACATACGCTACGGACGGCTCGACGCTACTGACGAGCAGTGTGTACAAGCAGCACAACTCATAGGATGCGACGATTTCATACGACGACTCCCAAACGGATATAATACTCTGCTCACAGCTGACGGCAGCAACCTCAGCCAAGGAGAGAGACAGCTGTTAGCCATCGCACGAACAGCAATAGCCAACCCACCCCTGCTCATACTCGACGAAGCAACATCCAGCATTGACACGCGAACCGAGCGACTCGTACAACAGGGCATGGACCGACTGATGCAAGGAAGAACGACATTCGTCATTGCGCATCGCCTCTCTACTATTAGACATGCCGACCAGATTATCGTCATGCATCATGGACGTATTGTCGAGCATGGAACGCACGAGCAACTCATGAACAACCACGGACGATACTTCCAACTTTTCACTGGCGGCACATTATAAGTGTTACACACCTATTTTTTAAAGAAAAACAACTTTTCCTTTTGCATTTTACTCACTTATTCGTACCTTTGCAGGCGATTTACGTAAATTATCATTCTAAGACATGCCTGAAATATCAGTACGCGGTTTGGAAATGCCGGAGTCACCCATTAGGAAACTCGCACCACTCGCCGCAAAAGCTAAACGAAATGGAATAAAGGTGTATCACCTGAACATAGGACAGCCTGACCTGCCTACACCACAGGTAGCCCTTGATGCCCTGAAAACGGTTGACCGCTCCATATTGGAATACTCACCATCCCAAGGCTATCTCAGCTATAGGGAGAAATTGGTGAGCTACTATGCCAAATACAACATCAATGTCGATGCTGATGACATTATCATTACATCGGGAGGAAGCGAGGCCGTGCTCTTCGCCTTCCTCAGCTGTCTAAACCCTGGAGACGAAATCATCGTACCAGAACCTGCATATGCCAACTATATGGCATTCGCTATCTCTGCAGGAGCAAAAATACGCACTATAGCAACAACCATCGAGGAAGGATTCTCACTGCCAAAGGTAGAGAAATTCGAGGAACTGATCAACGATCGCACACGAGCCATCATGATCTGTAATCCAAATAATCCTACCGGGTATCTCTACACACGGCGCGAAATGAACCAGATACGCGACTTGGTAAAGAAGTACGACCTGTACCTGTTCTCCGACGAGGTCTATCGTGAATACATCTACACTGGTTCACCCTATATCTCTGCCTGCCATCTGGAGGGTATCGAACAGAACGTCATTCTCATCGACTCTGTCTCGAAACGTTACTCTGAATGTGGCATACGCATCGGTGCGCTCATCACCAAAAATGCAGAGGTACGAAAAGCGGTCATGAAATTCTGTCAGGCACGACTCTCTCCTCCACTCATCGGACAAATTGTCGCTGAAGCATCGTTAGACACACCTGAAGAATATCTTCGTGACGTGTATGACGAGTATGTGGAACGACGTAAATGCCTCATTGACGGACTAAACCGTATTCCCGGTGTCTATTCACCCATCCCCATGGGAGCATTCTACACCGTGGCGAAACTGCCCGTTGATAATGCGGAAAAGTTCTGCCGCTGGTGCCTTTCTGACTTCCAGTATGAGGGAGAGACGGTCATGATGGCTCCTGCTGCAGGCTTCTATACCACTCCCGGAGCTGGCATCAATCAGGTTCGCATAGCCTACGTATTAAAGAAAAAAGACTTGGAACGTGCCCTTTTGGTACTACAGAAGGCACTGGAAGCTTATCCAGGAAGGGTTGAGAGTTGAATTTCCCATTATTCATAGCCAGAAAGATCTATAGTGACAAAGGCGACAAACGGAAGGTCAGCCGTCCTGCCATGCAAATAGCTACACTCGGAGTGGCTATTGGACTGGCTGTGATGATTGTCACTGTCTCGGTGGTGCTTGGATTTAAACATACCATACGAGATAAAGTCATAGGGTTCGGTTCCCACATACAACTGGAGAACATGATGCTCATCAGCACACAATTGGAACTTACCGACTCTGCTACCGACTTACTGGGCAACATGGCTGGCATAAAGCACATACAGCGGTTTGCTACAGCACAAGGCATACTGAAGACCGACTCCGATTTCCTTGGCGTGGCATTCAAGGGCGTAGGCGAAGACTACGACACCACTTTCTTGTCAGAACATATCATCGACGGCAAGATGCCACTGTTCAGCAGTACTAAGTCCGGCAACAAACTCCTCATATCTAAAGTGACGGCCGATAAGCTACAACTGAATGCAGGCGACCGCATCTTTGCATACTTCATTACCAATGAAGGTGTAAAAGCACGCCGATTTACTGTCGAGGGGGTTTATCAAACCAATATGACAAAGTTCGACCAGGCACTATGCTTCACCGACATCTACACCACACGAAAACTCAACGGATGGGACAGTACCAGTCTATACTCCGGTGCAGAAATGACCGTCGAGGACATCCAGTTGCTTGAACCCATAGCCTACGATGTCGCACAACAGGTAAAAATCATCAATGCCGACATCAGTGACCCATTGGAAACCATCGAGTCAAAAACTATCCACGAGGCATATCCACAAATATTCACATGGCTGCAACTCCTTGACTTGAACGTATGGATCATCCTGGTACTCATGGTTTGCGTAGCAGGCTTTACCATGATTTCAGGACTACTCATCATTATTCTCGAACGAACACAGATGATTGGCATACTCAAAGCTTTGGGAGCACGCAACAAGACCATTCGCCACACCTTCCTGTGGTTTGCAACGTTCATTATCGGACGCGGACTACTCTTCGGAAACGTCATCGGTATTGCCATTGTGCTTCTACAACAACATTTTTCCTTCATTACACTTGACCCAGCAACCTACTACGTAAAAGAGGCACCTATGGAATTGAATATCCCTGTAATAGTGGCACTTAACATCGCTACACTACTTACCAGTTTATTCGTCCTTATAGCACCCAGTTACCTCATTTCTTTCATCCGTCCTGCAAAATCTATGCGCTACGAATAAAATATTGCACAAAAAATTTGCTAATGTGCAATAAAGATATTACCTTTGCACAAAAATTTTGAATTTGTGCAATGAAAACTGTTGAAAGTTTCAACTCCTATATTGAGCGCAGCGTCACTCAGAACTGGAATCTTGATGCCCTGACAGACTACAAGGGAGCCACCTTGCAATACCACGACGTGGCACGCAAGATTGAGAAGCTGCATATATTATTCGAAAACTCTGGCGTGAAAAAAGGCGACAAAATCGCCATGTGCGGACGTAACTCAGCACATTGGGCTGTCACCTTCCTCGCAACACTTACCTATGGTGCCGTTGCAGTACCTATCCTCCATGAGTTTAATGCAGAACAAATCCACAACATCGTTAACCACTCAGAGTCAAAGCTGCTGTTCGTAGGCGACGTGGTAGCCACACAAATCACCCCCAAGGAGATGCCTCATCTTGAAGGAATCGTCTATATACCCGACTTCTCTCTCGTTGAATCACGTTCTGAGACCCTTACCTACGCGCGCGAACATCTTAATGAATTATTCTGCACCAGATATCCACGAGTATTCGCAAAACAACATGTCAGCTGGCACAAGGACGAGCCGGAGGAACTGGCACTCATCAACTACACCAGTGGAACAACAGGACACTCTAAAGGCGTCATGCTTCCTTATCGAGCATTATGGGGCAACCTTGATTTCTGCCTGAACAAACTGGGCATATATCTGCAAAAGAACTGCGACGTACTCAGCATTCTACCCATGGCTCACATGTACGGAATGGCCATTGAGTTCATTTTCCCTTTCTGTTTCGGAAGCCATTTGTTCTTCCTCAACCGACTACCGTCACCATCACTCATTGCACAAGCTTTCGCCGATGTCAAGCCAGCCGTCATCATTGCCGTGCCGCTTATCATCGAGAAAATCATACGCAAGAAAGTATTCCCTCATATACAAAGCAACGTCATCAAGCTGTTGCTGCAAATGCCTGTAGTGTCAAAGAAAGTCAAACAGCGCATCTGCAACGAAGTCTATCAGGCCATGGGAGGCAATGCCTACGAGGTTATTGTTGGAGGAGCAGCGCTCAACCAGGAAATTGAGCACTTCCTCTATAACATCCACTTCCCCATCACTGTAGGCTATGGCACCACCGAGTGTGCCCCCCTCATCACCTTCAGTGACTATCATGACTTTGTACCCGGCTCCTGTGGCACACCTGTTGACCACATGGAAGTGAAGATTCTTAGTAGCGACCCACAGAACAAGCCAGGCGAGATTGTAACTCGCGGCACCAACGTTATGTTGGGATATTACAAAAACGAAGAAGCAACCCGCCAGGTGCTTGATGCCGACGGATGGTACCATACAGGCGACTTGGCAACCATGGACAGCAATGGACACGTTTTCATACGTGGCCGCATCAAGAACATGCTGCTCAGCGCTAACGGCCAGAACGTCTATCCTGAGGAGATTGAAGACAAACTGAACTCCATGGCTATGGTCAGTGAGTGCATTGTCGTACAGCGTGACGACAAGTTCGTGGCACTTGTTCATCCTGACTATGACGAAGCCAAGGCTATGGCATTCACCACTGACGATTTAACTAACATCATGGAACAGAACCACAAGGAGCTGAACGCACAGTTACCAGCTTACAGCCATCTTACAGCCATCGAGTTACACGAAGAGGAGTTTGCGAAGACTCCAAAGAAGAGCATCAAACGCTACTTATATAAGTAATAAATGAAATAACTAACTAAAAATCTCAAAGATAATAAAACAAATCAGCATATGGAACAAATACCAAGTTTCAACAAACTTATTCAACAGAGCATCATCGACCATTGGGACGCAGACGCACTGACAGACTACAAAGGAGCAACCTTGCAGTACCACGACGTGGCACGTAAGATAGAAAAACTGCACATCCTCTTCGAGAACAGCGGTGTGCAGAAAGGAGACAAGATAGCACTCTGCGGACGTAACTCATCACAATGGGCAGTGGCATTTCTCGCAACACTTACCTACGGTGCCATCGCCGTACCCATACTCCACGAGTTCAATGCAGAGCAAATCCACAACATCGTTAACCACTCCGAGGCAAAGTTGCTCTTCGTCGGAGACCACGTAGTGACAGTCATCAACCCTGACGAGATGCCACATCTCGAAGGTATCATCAATAATCCTGACTACTCACTATTTGTGTCAAGGTCGGAAAAACTAACTTATGCACGCGAACACCTCAACGAGATGTTCGGAAAGAGGTATCCTAAGTTCTTCAGAAAAGAACACATCAACTATTACATCGACCAGTCGCCCGACGAGCTGGCACTCATCAACTACACCAGTGGAACGACAGGATTCTCCAAAGGTGTCATGATACCTTATCGCGCCCTTTGGTCAAACTACGACTTCGCCATTAACGTGCTGGGAAAGAAAATTAAAACCGGTGACCGTGTCATCTCCATTCTCCCCATGGCCCACATGTACGGAATGGCCTTCGAATTCATTTTCGAGTTTCTATACGGATGCCACGTCTATTACCTCAGTCGCATACCCTCACCAGCCATCATCGCCGAGGCATTTGCAAATATCAAGCCCATTATCATCATCGCTGTGCCACTGGTCATCGAGAAAATCATACGTAAGAAAGTATTTCCACATATACAGAACAACCGCATGCGACTACTCATGCAGATGCCCGTCATCAACCTTAAGGTCTATGAGAAGATATGCGAACAAGTGGTCAATGCTTTCGGAGGAAAGTTCTACGAGGTCATCATCGGAGGCGCAGCTTTCAATCAGGAAGTAGAACAGTTCCTCAAACGCATCAACTTCCCTTATACCGTAGGTTACGGAGCCACAGAGTGCGCACCCATTATCTGCTATAGCGACTGGCATACCTTCGCACCTGGATCATGCGGAAGAGCAGCACTACATATGGAAGTGAAAATCGACTCGCCCAACCCAAAGACCATACCAGGCGAAATACTCACACGAGGACTCAACGTCATGCTCGGATACTACAAGAACGAGGAAGCCACCCGACAAGCACTCGACAGCGAAGGATGGTACCACACTGGCGATTTGGGAACCATGGACGAAAACGGAAATGTCTTCATCAAGGGACGTTCCAAGAACATGCTCCTGGGCTCAAACGGACAGAACATCTATCCCGAGGAGATTGAGGACAAGGTCAACTCCATGGCACTCGTTGTTGAAAGTGTTGTTGTACAGCGAGATGAGAAACTTGTTGCAATGGTCTATCCTGACTATGACGAAGCGAAGAAGATGGGATTCACCGAAGAAGACATTAAAGGCGTCATGGAGCAGAACCGGACTCAGCTCAATCAGCTCCTTCCAGCCTATGCCAAGCTCACATCCATTGAAATCCGCACAACAGAATTCGAGAAGACTCCAAAGAAGAGCATCAAGCGCTACCTTTATAAGTAACTAAACAGGTGCACCCGTTAAAGCAATCAGGTGCACCCATTAAGACAAACAGGTGCACCCGTTAAGGCAATCGGGTGCACCTGTTTTTCTTTGCCCCCCAATCTACAACCCTAAAACCAACAACATCCTTCTAATAATGAATTATCAATTATTCTTGATTTATATCAATTAACTAACAAAAAGTAAACGTTTTCGTAAAAAAAGTTTACAATTTGTTTGTTGTTTTACGTTTTTGCTTTAACTTTGCAACCAGAAACAAGAAAACAACACAAGAAATTACTTTATACAAACCAACAAAAGGATTAAGATTATGAATGCAGCAAAAATTGTTGAAGAACTGAAACAGCGTTTCCCTAACGAGCCAGAGTACATTCAGGCCGTCAGTCAGGTACTTCCAACCATTGAGGAAGAGTACAACAAGCATCCCGAGTTCGAGAAAGCAAATCTCATCGAGCGTCTGTGCATACCCGATCGAGTATTTGAGTTCCGCATCACATGGGTGGACGACAAAGGTAACGTCCAGACAAACATGGGCTATCGCATACAGCACAACAATGCCATTGGCCCGTACAAAGGTGGACTGCGCTATCACCAGTCAGTGAACCTTGGTATTCTGAAGTTCCTCGCATTTGAGCAGACATTCAAAAACTCACTCACCACACTCCCCATGGGTGGAGCAAAGGGTGGTAGCGACTTCTCACCACGTGGCAAGAGCGACGCTGAGGTAATGCGTTTCTGCCAGGCTTTCATGAACGAGCTCTATCGTGTCATTGGTCCTGACGAGGACGTGCCTGCAGGCGACATTGGTGTTGGCGGACGTGAGGTCGGTTACCTCTTTGGACAGTACAAGAAGCTCACTCACCAGTTCCAGGGCGTCCTCACTGGTAAGGGTATCCCCTTCGGTGGTTCACTCATCCGTCCTGAGGCTACTGGTTATGGTACCGTTTATTTCCTTGTTTCCATGCTTGCTACACGTGGCATTGACATCAAGGGTAAGAAAGTGCTCATCTCTGGTGCTGGTAACGTAGCACAGTATGCAGCAGAGAAGTGCTTGCAGCTCGGAGCTATCCCCATGACCATGTCCGACTCTGATGGTTACATCTACGACCCCGACGGCATCGACCGTGCAAAGCTCGACTATATTATGGAGCTGAAGAACATTGAGCGTGGACGTATCAAAGAGTATGTTGAAGAATACCCCAATGCTGTATATCATGCAGGTGAGCGTCCCTGGCACGAGAAGGGTGACATCGCATTGCCTTGCGCCACACAGAACGAGATCAACGGCGAGCAGGCACAGGCTCTCATCGACAATGGAGTTATTGCCGTAGCAGAGGGAGCAAACATGCCATCACTGCCCGAAGCCATCAAGATCTTCCAGGATGCCAAGATACTCTACTCTCCAGGTAAGGCAAGCAATGCCGGTGGTGTATCTGTCAGCGGTCTTGAGATGTCTCAGAACTCGGAGCGTCTGTCATGGACAGCCAAGGAGGTTGATGACTATCTGAAGCGCATCATGAACGACATCCACGAGAACTGCGTCAAATATGGAACCGAGAAAGACGGCTACATCAACTACGTCAAAGGTGCTAACGTTGCCGGCTTCATGAAGGTTGCAAGTGCCATGATGTCACAAGGCATTGTGTAAGCTCGGCGAAGCATATAAACATATAAAAAATAAGGGTACATTGAAAGTGTACCCTTATTTTTTTACCTTAGCCTCAACTGGTCACCTACACGGATAGTGGCATCGGGTGAGAGGTCATTCATCTTGTAGAGGTTCTTCAGACGGATGCCATAGAACTGAGAGATGCTATACATCGACTCGCCTGGCTGAACGACATGAGGACGGTTCTTGTATTCCTTCGGTGCCTTACGGGCTTTCTTCTTCAACCAAACGATTTCTCCATCCTGTAAGACGTCATCCTTGTCGCGTTCGTTATACTTAGCCAACTTTCGGCGTGAGATGCCTGTCTCTTCGGCCAGTGAACGGAAGGTGTCGCCACGACGTGCAATGATGTAAAGGCGGTCGTTGAAGATAAAGATCGTTCGTCCGAAATCATCAGTAGGCAGACTGCCGCCACGTCCATTGTCATATTCGTAAAGCTTATAAACCTCTATGATGTCAATGAGTCGTTGTGCATACTTTGGATTGGTAGCATAACCGGCAGCCTTAAGTCCTCGTGCCCAACCTTTGTAGTCGGTGGGCTTAAGGGAGAAGAGTGAGCGATAACGCTGGCCACCAGAGAGGAACCGTGAATGGTCTTCATAGCTTTCGCGTGCACTGCCATATACACGGAAACAGTCGTTCCGCTGGTCATCATCACGATACATCGTTGGCCCTGTCCATCCATTATGGCATTTGATGCCGAAATGGTTGTTGCCTTTTCGTGCCAGTTCACTCTGCCCTGCCCCACTCTCCAGCAGTCCTTGCGCGAGTGTGATGCTGGCAGGTATCTTGTAGCGTTGCATCTGTTCTACAGCAACGCCACTCCACTTGTCTATGTATTGCTGATACTGTGCGTTCCAGCGTGTCTGTGCCGTTGCCGTCAGCGACAACAAGCAACAAAATATCAGAAAGAATGATTTGTGTGGTAACTTCATGTCTTAATGTTTAATTGTTTTCCTCGCCCGGGCATAAAGCTGGTGGAACAAACCACGCGGCAGCCCTCGCCTTACAGCCTCATCCAGCACAGCCGTGACCTCCTGTGGCCGATTCATAGTCAGCAGCAGCTCGGCATGACTGCGGACGTAACCGGCATTAAGAGAGTCGAGTTGTGTAGCACGCTCCCAGTCATATAGCGCCAACTCCAGCATTTTCATGTCAGACTCCACACCAGCCCTTGCAGCATATACGACGGCACTGTCAGGAAACATCTCTGCCATGAGGCTGAGCTCGTCAAGCGACTCACGCTGGTGTCCCATCTTTTGCTGCACATAAGCATGTCCAAGCCGTCCCTCAAAGTGTGTGGGCAAGTGACGTAGCAACTCATCGTAGTCGAAGAGTGCTTGGTCGTAACGTTTCATCTGCGTATTGGTATATGCCCTGTAGAAGCGTGCGGCAGGATTGTGCTCGTCCTTCGCCAACACAAGGGTATATTCGTCGGCAGCATAATCCCACTGCCCCAGTTCAATGTTGACAGCAGCCTTGCGCAGGTGCAGCTCCATGTTGTTTGGGTCTGCAGCAATAAGCCTGTTGAGTGTGCTCAGCGAGTCCTGCCAGAGGCTGTGGTTGCTTTGCGCAGTTGCCGGCATAGTAAAAGCGGTTATCAGGAATAATAGTCCTACAAATTGCTGTTTCATAATGCAAAGATAAGGAATATTATTCTCAATAACCGCTTTCGCAGACAACATTTCAAATGCTTTACGCTTTTTTAATATAATCGACGATCCATGCTCCAACCTCTTCAGTTCCATAGTGAGCGCCACCTTCAACCTGAATCTCTGGTGTACGGACATTAGCATCAAGCGATGCATTTACCGCCTCGCGCACCAGTGCACCCTCCTTTGTAAGCCCGAAGTGCTCGAGCAGCATGGCAGCAGAGAGGATTTGTGCCAACGGATTGGCGATGTTCTGTCCTTTGGCTTGTGGCCACGACCCGTGTACTGGTTCAAACAGTGGTGTATGCTCTCCGAGGCTTGACGATGGCTGCAGGCCCATGGAGCCGGTGATGCATGATGTCTCGTCAGTAAGAATGTCGCCAAAGGTATTTTCCGTCACAATGACGTCGAAGAAACGTGGCTCGGTGAGCACACGCATGGATGCATTATCGATGAACATGTAATCGGTGGTCACCTCTGGGTACTGAGGCTCCATCTCCTTGGCTATCTGGCGCCACAAGCGACTACTTGCCAACACGTTAGCCTTATCGACCACTGTCAGGTGACGTTTGCGTGTCATAGCCATTTCGAAGGCAACCTTAAGTATGCGTTCTATCTCTGGACGGGTGTAGATGTCGGTGTCGTAAGCCTTGTCGTTGTCTTGATACTTCTCGCCGAAGTACATGCCACCAGTCAACTCACGTATCACCACAAAGTCAGCACCACGCAGCAACTCGTCCTTCAGCGGTGACTTGTGCAACAGACAGTCGAAGGTAGCCACAGGACGTACGTTGGCAAAGAGTCCAAGTTTTTTACGCATGGCCAACAATCCCTGTTCTGGACGTACCTTGGACGTGGGGTCGTTGTCATACTTCAGGTCGCCTACGGCAGCAAACAGTACGGCATCGGCACGCATACACACGTCATGTGTAGCATCAGGATAGGGGTCGCCTACAGCCTCGATGGCATGTGCACCACAAATGGCTTCCTCGTATTCAAACTCATGTCCATACTTTTGGGCTATGGCATTCATGACAGCCACTCCCTGTTTCATAATCTCGGGGCCTATACCATCGCCCGCGAGTACAGCAATCTTCAGTTTCATATTTTGTAATAATCAATCTTTAATTTGCAAAAGTAATACATTTTGTCCAAACCTCCAAAACTATTCCGAAAAGAATTGTCGGGGTTATCAATAGCTATTGAGTGCGACAGAAAAGACGGTCTCTTCGCTGTTTTGTCGCTCATTCAAGCCCTTGTCGCTATAAGTTTAGGGCTTTTCGTTGATTTTTTTTGGTTGGCACGCCCATCCGTCGTAACTTTGCATCAGAAAACAAAAAGAAACAGTTTTTTCATACGATTCATACATAGGTTTTTTGGTTAGTGTTAATAGTTAGTAATATTAAATGATTCATTTTTTAGGTTTGAATGATGGTGTATAAGGCTCGAAGTGATTCGGGCCTTATACGCTTTATTACTAACTTAGTTCGTTTTCTATGATGTTCAGCATCTTGAACGTTGCCTTGATGGCTGCTTCCGTCTGGTCGGCGTCAAGTCCCCTTGTACGCAACAGTCCACCGTTATAGTGCCAGCTGATAACCGTCTGAACGAGAGCATCAGTACGTCCACCTGGAGGGATGGACACCTGGTAGTTAGCAAGGATGGGGAAGGTACGATTAAGGTACTTCTTATATATATAACGCAGGGTTTTGACAAAGGCGTCATACTGACCATCGCCTACGGCACTGCCTTCATACTGACGACCATTGATTTCCACTTTCACATTGGCACCGGGTTTCAGTCCATAGGCTGTCGAGACGACGTAGTTAACCAGTTTCACCTTATCCTCAGGCGCACTATGTTTCAGGACGTCACTGACGATGTAGGGCAGGTCGTCCTGTGTCACAATCTCTTTCTTGTCGCCCAGCTCGGTAATGCGCTCGGTGACGCGTCGTGTCTGTTCGGCAGTCAGTTCCAGTCCTAACTCTTCAAGATTCTTGGCGATATTGGCACGGCCGCTGGTCTTACCCATGGCATATTCACGTTTACGTCCGAAACGTTCAGGCATGAGCTCGTTATAATACAAATTATCCTTGGCATCGCCATCGGCATGCACACCAGCCACCTGGGTAAACACATTCTCGCCGACAATGGGCTGATTAGCAGCAACGGCAATGCCGCTATAACCCTCAACCATGCGACTAATACCATTGAGCTCGCTCTCTCTGATGTTCGTCTGGGCATGAAACTGATCTTTCAGTATGGCCTGAACACTGGCCATGGGAGCATTGCCGCAACGCTCACCCAGTCCGTTCACCGTTACGTGTACACCCTTGGCACCACTGAGTACAGCAGCAAGCGTGTTGCTCACCGCCAAGTCGTAGTCGTTATGGGCATGATAGTCAAAGTGCACGTCGGGATAGCGTTTCATCATCTTACGGAAATACTCGATGACTTGCAACGGATTCATAATGCCCAATGTGTCAGGAAGCATGAAACGACGGATGGGAGCTGCACTCTGCCCTAACAGCGCATCCATGAGCTGATAGACATAGTCAGGAGAGTCCTTCATGCCGTCCGACCAGTCTTCAAGATAAACATTGACACGGATGCCTTTCTCGTGGGCATAGCGCAACTCCTCAAGGATGTCGGCAATATGCTCGGAGGGTGTCTTGTGCAGCTGTTGGGTACAATGCTTCAGCGAACCCTTGGCCAAAAGGTTGATGACACAGCCACCACACTCGCTAATCCAGTCGATAGACTGATGCCCGTCAACAAAACCTAACACCTCAACACGGTCAAGCATATCGTTTTGGCGAGCATAGCGGCATATCATCTTGACAGCATCCTTCTCACCCTCTGACACACGTGCCGATGCCACCTCAATGCGATCGACATTGACGTCACGCAACAGCTTACGCGCTATCACGAGTTTCTCGTGAGGCAAGAACGACACTCCATTGGTCTGCTCACCGTCACGAAGCGTAGAGTCCATAATTTCAATGATGTTCATGCTCCCATTCCTCCGTTTTACTCCTGTTCTGCACCAAAAAGTCTATGTCGTCCAGACCATTGAGCAGACAGTGTTTCTTATAACCATTGATTTCGAAGGTCTCGCTACTGCCAGTAGCTTTATTGGTAACCGTCTGGCGAGGCAGGTCCACTTCTACCTGTGTCTTGGGGTCTTTACGGATGCTGGAGAACAGTTCTTGCAAGAACGCCTCACTGACCTGAACGGGCAAGACAAAGTTATTGAGCTCGTTATTCTTATGTATATCGGCAAAGAACGAACTGATGACAACTCGGAAGCCATAGCCTGCTATAGCCCATGCGGCATGTTCGCGACTGCTGCCTGAACCGAAGTTCTTGCCCGCCACAAGAATGCATCCGGAATACTTAGGATCGTTGAGGACGAAATCCTCTACCAAGGTGCCGTCGGGTCTATAGCGCCAGTCTCGAAAGAGATTGTCGCCAAAGAAACGCTCTTCCTTCGTGGTGGCTTTCAGGAAACGTGCCGGTATTATCTGGTCGGTATCTACGTTCTCCAACGGCAGGGGAACGCACGTGCTTGTTATCACATCAAATTTCTGTTTCATACGTTTTGGGGGCTAAGACTGCGTGGATCAGTTATCACGCCTGTTACGGCAGCAGCTGCTGCTACTAATGGTGAACAAAGAATGGTACGTGCTCCAGGACCCTGACGGCCCTCGAAGTTACGGTTGCTTGTCGATAAGGCATACTTGCCTGCAGGCACCTTATCGTCGTTCATGGCCAGACAAGCAGAACATCCTGGCTGACGAATGGCAAAGCCGGCTTCCTGTAGCACACGGTCAAGACCTTCCTCACGAATCTGTCTATCGACAGCCCACGAGCCAGGTACCAGCCATGCCACAACGCCGTCGGCCTTCTTACGGCCTTTGACAATGGAGGCAAAAGCACGGAAGTCCTCAATCCTGCCATTGGTACATGCTCCTAAGAAGACGTAGTCAATCTTCTTACCCAGCAATTTCTCGCCAGGCTTGAATCCCATGTACTGCAGGGACTTTAGGCTGGAGGGTTGAGATTGGAGATCGTCCGGTATGCTTTCACTGATGCCGATGCCCATGCCTGGGTTGGTACCATAAGTAATGCGTGGCTCTATGTCGCGTGCATCAAATGTCAGTTCCTTGTCGAACACGGCATCGTCATCCGACCGTAGCGTCTCCCAGTAGGCCACAGCCTTGTCCCAGGCCTCGCCTTTGGGGGCATACTCTTTGCCTTTTATATATTCAAAGGTCACGCTGTCGGGGGCAACCATGCCACCACGTGCACCCATCTCTATCGAGAGGTTACAGAGTGTCAGGCGTCCTTCCATTGACAGACTTCTTACCACGTCGCCTGCATATTCTACGAAATAGCCGGTAGCACCGCTGGTGGTCAGCTGTGCCATCAGGTACAGCGCCACGTCCTTTGCCGTCACACATGGCTGCAGCTCACCATTGATGGTGATACGCATGGTCTTGGGACGCTGCTGTAGTATGCACTGTGAAGCCATGACCATCTCCACCTCGCTGGTACCAATGCCGAAGGCAACGGCTCCCATGGCACCATGAGTCGAGGTGTGTGAGTCGCCACACACAATAGTCATGCCTGGCAACGAGAGCCCCTTCTCCGGACCTACCACGTGAATGATGCCATTGTCTTTCGACATCATGCCGAAGTGAGTGAGTCCAAACTCGGCCGCATTACGTGCCAGTTCATCTACCTGCTTCTTCGACACTGGGTCGGCAATAGGCTTATCCTGGTCGTGCGTGGGGGTGTTATGGTCTGGCATACAGAATATCTGTGCAGGACGGAAACACTTTAGTCCACGCTGGCGCATGCCCTCGAAAGCCTGTGGTGACGTTACCTCGTGACAATACAGCCGGTCAATATATAACTGTGTAGGACCATCTTCCACTTGTTGCACCACATGGCGGTCCCAAATCTTATCGAAAAGAGTTTTCATATTATTTCTTAAACTTGTTGATACAGTCAATATATGCCTCGACACTGGCGGTTACAATGTCGGTGTTCGCACCAAAACCGTAGTAGAGCGAACCGTCGTACTCCACCTGCATGTGCACCTTACCCACATCGTCTGAACCCTTGGAGATAGCCTGGATAGTAAACTCCTTCAGCGTCATTTGCTTCATGATGATACGCTTCAGCGCCTTGATAGCAGCATCGACAGGACCATTGCCACTCGAGGCTGCCTCGAACTTCTGACCACTGATGTCCAAACCAATGGATGCCACACTCTTAACACCCTTGCCGGTAGTCACCTGAAGGAACTCCAGACGAACGGCATGCTGGTCGGCGGTGTCGGCACCTGCCAACATCAGTACGTCGGCATCGTTTACCTCCTTCTTCTGGTCGGCCAGTTGCAGGAACTTCTCATAAATCTTGTCAAGCTTGTCCTCGCTCACTTCTACACCATTGGCATGCAAACGGTGCTTCAGCGCAGCACGTCCGCTACGTGCTGTCAGTACGATGGAGTTATCGTCGATGCCAACATCTTTCGGGTCCATGATTTCGTATGTATGCACGTTCTTCAGCACACCGTCCTGATGAATGCCGCTGGAATGGGCAAAAGCATTACGTCCCACAATAGCCTTATTGGGCTGAACGGGCATATTCATCAAGCTGGACACCATACGGCTGGTGGGGTAAATCTTCGTGGTGTTGATGTTCGTGTCAATACCCAGCCCTTTATGACACTTCAGTATCATGGCAATCTCCTCCAAGGACGTGTTACCGGCACGTTCGCCAATGCCGTTGATAGTCACCTCAACCTGACGTGCACCTGCCATCACACCATTGAACGTGTTGGCAGTTGCCATGCCCAGATCGTTATGACAGTGGGTAGAGATGATGGCATTATCAATGCCATCGACATGATCTTTCAGGTATTTTATCTTCTCATAGTATTCCTGAGGCAGGCAATAACCCGTTGTGTCAGGAATGTTTACCACCGTAGCACCAGCCTTGATGACAGCCTCAACCACCTGGGCCAGGTATTCATTATCAGTACGTCCGGCATCCTCGCAGTAGAACTCTACATCCTCAACGAAGCGCTTGGCATACTTCACGGCTGCCACACCCTGCTCAAGAATCTTCTCGCGCGTACTATTAAATTTATACTTTATATGCTCGTCGCTCGTGCCTATACCTGTGTGAATACGCTTACGCTTGGCATACTGCAAAGCCTCTACCGCAACGTCTATGTCATGCTCGACGGCACGTGTCAGTGCACATATAGTGGGCCACGTAACCGCCTTCGATATCTCAATCACGGAATTGAAGTCACCTGGACTCGAGACAGGAAAACCGGCCTCTATCACGTCAACACCCAACATCTCAAGCGCCTTGGCTACCTGAATCTTCTCAATGGTGTTCAACTGGCATCCTGGCACCTGTTCGCCATCGCGAAGCGTAGTGTCAAAAATAAACAATCTGTCGTTCATCTCTCTTTCGTTTTGTCTTTATTTACTTTTTTATATGTGTTAGTTCTTATCCAAACAAAAAACCTTTCACACTGTGGAAGTGAGAAAGGCTCATATCATTTATTTGTATTGTTGTCTCGTCTGTTGGGAACCACACCGAAATGCCTTATCACTTCCGACCACTTTTACGCAGTCGAATAATAATAATGCTCTGTAGTAGGTTCAAGCTCTTCATACTCTTATTTTAACTTCATTTTCTGATTTCGCGTGCAAAGTTATAAGTTTTTTGCGTAACAAACAAACAATTTATCACTTTTTTTCGTTTTATCCTCACAATACGACAGAAAAAAGGCTCTTAGAACGCTGAAAACACGATTTACAATCTTAACAATCGAATCAGCCATAAATTAAGTAAAAAAATGAAAGCGGTTTCATTGGCAATTTAATCCAATTTAAATGGCAAATTAATCCAATTAAAATGGCCAAGTAATCCAGTTTAGTTTTTTAACTTATTCCGTATAGAACCGGATAAGTCGTGTGAGAGCTTGCTGGCAAACTGGGCAGAAGGTGGGATATTCGTTGGTACGCATGCGACAGTCCTCCTGTCCACGCCACACACCATGCGACAGGTAGCCTCCTCCCTCGACGAGCGAAGCCTTACCTTCATCGATAAGGTTCTGCCATTTGCCACTGAAGTCATGCTGTGTAGTAAGATTAGGCTCCCAAGGTTCCGTGTCTGCAAAATACATGGGGTCAGTGTCGCCATACGGATACTCGTCACCCAGTCCTCCAAAGGAATGACCAAACTCATGCACGACAACAGGCTCATACTTTGGACCATGTGCAGAGGCAAGGTTATAGGAGTTATAGATGCCTCCCCCACCATACGTTGTAGTGTTGGTTAATATAATAATGTGTTCGTAGGGTGTGCCTGCCAACACGTCGTGCAGACGTTTCAGGTGGAGCGTGGTAAGATAGCGGTCAGTATAGAACGTATCGAAATGAGACCCCAGGATGGTATTCTTCCAAATACCTTTTCGTGGCACGCTGACACCACTGTCCTGTGACAAAGACAAAAGGGCAATGATGTTGAAACGGTCTTGCAATGCCTTGAACGGCTCATGCTCGAAGAGTGCACGTACGGCCTTACGACAGTCGTCCAGATAGGTCTGCAGCTCACTGCCTTGATATCCTTCTGCCACAAAAGCTATATGTATGCAGTGGGCAGTGTCGGCTGCCTGATGTAGCGTGGTGTATGGCGTAACGTCACGCTCGCCGATGCGACGTATAAGGATGTCGGCAGGGTTGACCGTATGAGTCATGGTTGCATTGACACGATCGTGGTAGTCGCGCAACTCAACAGTAATATCGACAGTATGTTTGGGGAATGGAACAAGAAAAACGTTCTCAAACGATTTGCGTGTTGTCTTTGCCTCGTCAGTGGCCAGCCACTCCTGAAAGAGTGTGGAGAAGGGATGGCGATAGATAACGGTCTGGCTGTCATGGTCGCGCACTATAATCTGCCCGTTTCCCTTGAGAGGCACTTCGGCCAGTCGCTGGCGTTTACCATACCATCGGGGCATGACACAAAGCTCATCTACGTAGATGTCCTGTCGCGATGCATCACCAGAGAAGGTATAGTCCACACGCAGTGTACGGTCTTCGAAATAGTCAGTGAAGGTCTGCGCAAATGCGTGATTAAAAGTAAAAAGACCAATGACGAGTGAAAAAGCAAAAAGACCAATCTTGTTCATAAACCTTAAATCTCAAACATTATCAAAGTAATTCTCCAGCTCCTGTGCAGCAGCACCGCCAGCATTATCAATGTCGCGCACTATCCTGCCATGTTCAAGCAGAGCAATACGCGAAGAGATGTCAACTGTATGCGCCAGGTTATGGCTGCTAATCAGAATGGTAGCCCCTGTTTCCTTGTTGTATTCAGTAAGCAAGTGCTTCAGCATGTTCTGGCTTGACGGGTCGAGGAAGTTGAACGGCTCGTCAAGGATAATGGTGTTGGGTTTGTTGAAGAGAGCAGAGATGATGCCCACCTTCTGTTTGTTTCCTGCAGAGAGGTTACGTATGAGTTTCTTATGTCCAAAGATTTCGTCTGCACTCAAGCGCTCAAAGTCTTTCAGACGCTCATCCACTTCTGCCTGCGTTTTTCCAGATACCTTACCCAGGAAGGCAAAATATTCCTCTGGTGTAAGGAAATCGATGAGGAATCCTTCATCAAGATAAGCACCCACCTGCCATTTCCACTCTTCGCTCTCTGCCGGGTTGATGCTTACACCAAGTGTGGGAAACGTATAAGACACGCTACCTGCATCGGGTTTCAACAAGTCGAGCATGATGCGGAAGAGTGTGCTCTTGCCTGCTCCATTGTTACCTACAAGGCCAAGGATATCGCCATCGTTAATAGTAAACGAGGCGATATCGCTGGCTATAGTTTCCCCAAATTGTTTCTTAAGATTACTTATGGTAATCATAATTATCAATTTTCAATTATCAATCATCAATTCTTAAACCAGTCCACGGCCGTGACAGTTCTTGAACTTCTTACCAGAGCCACAAGGACAAGGATCGTTACGTCCGGGCAGCTTATCCTTCATGATAGGTGTGCGAGGCTGCTGGGCACGAGTGTCCTGTGCAGCTGCGGCTGCCTGGTTTGGATCAACCATCTGCTCCTGCTCCAGACTCTGCTTCGACTCTGTGTATTGGTCACGACGTGTACGCTGTTCAGGTGCTGCCTCCTGTACCTGCTGCATCTCAGGTATAGCAGCACGCATGAGGATAGAGACAATGCGGTTGTTCATGGTGTTCACCATGTTATCGAACAGTTTGACACTCTCGAGTTTGAAGATCAGCAATGGGTCTTTCTGCTCGTAGGACGCATTCTGAACTGAGTGTTTCAGCTCGTCCAACTCGCGCAGATTCTCCTTCCATGCGTCATCGATGATATGGAGGAGTATCTGTTTTTCAAACTCTTTCACAATGGTCTTACACTCAGAGTCGTAGGCTTCCTTGAGGTTACAGGGAATGTTATACATACGGCGACCGTCAGTCACTGGCACCATAATGCGTTCGTAGAGCTGTCCCTGGTTCTCATAAACCTGTTTGATGATGGGCTGTGCAACAGTCATGATGCGCTCCGTCTTACGGTTGAAGTTCTCCATGGCTGCCTGGAATGCACTCTCCTCGAGCTTATCACGGTCGTCATTGATAAACTGTTCGCTGGTAAACGGCACCTCCATTGAGAAGATGTGCAGGAACTCCTCCTTACAACCTTCAAAGTCATTATTCTCGATAATATTGACAATGCGGTCCCAGATGGTATTCGAAATATCCATGCCAATGCGCTCACCCATCAAGGCATGACGGCGCTTCTCATAGACCACAGTACGCTGTTTGTTCATCACATCGTCGTACTCCAACAGACGCTTACGGATACCAAAGTTATTCTCCTCAACCTTCTTCTGTGCACGTTCAATGCTCTTGCTGATCATAGGACTCTCGATCATCTCGCCATCCTTGAATCCCAGCTTATCCATCACACTTGCTATGCGTTCAGAAGCAAACAGACGCATCAGTTTATCTTCCAGAGAAACATAGAAGACAGAAGAACCTGGGTCTCCCTGACGACCGGCACGACCACGCAACTGACGGTCAACACGACGGCTTTCATGACGTTCGGTACCAATGATAGCCAGACCTCCGGCTTCCTTTACTTCTGGTGACAACTTGATATCAGTACCACGACCAGCCATGTTGGTGGCAATAGTAACAGCACCCAGACCATTAGTTGACTGACCTGCCTGTGCAACGATGTCGGCCTCCTTATGGTGCAGCTTAGCGTTCAGCACCTGATGAGGAATCTTACGCATCTCAAGCATCTTCGACAGCAACTGCGAAATCTCCACAGACGTGGTACCTACCAGTGTGGGGCGTCCGCTCTCACGCATCTTGATAATCTCGTCGATGACAGCATTGTATTTCTCACGTGCAGTCTTATAGACACGGTCATCCTGGTCGTCACGAATAACAGGCTTGTTTGTTGGAATCTCCACAACATCAAGCTTGTAGATATCCCAGAACTCACCTGCCTCGGTAATAGCCGTACCAGTCATACCAGCCAGTTTATGGTACATGCGGAAATAGTTCTGCAGGGTAATGGTTGCAAAAGTCTGTGTGGCTGCTTCCACCTTGACATGCTCCTTGGCTTCGACTGCCTGGTGTAAGCCATCACTCCAGCGACGACCCTCCATGATACGACCAGTCTGTTCATCAACAATCTTTACCTCACCATCAATGACTACGTACTCGTCGTCCTTATTAAACATGGTATAAGCCTTCAGCAATTGCTGCAACGTATGAACACGCTCGCTCTGAACAGCATAATGGTTGAGCAGCTCGTCTTTCTTGGCCAGACGCTCCTCGTCAGAAAGCCCTGTCTGTGCCTCTAAGGCAGACAGCTCACTGGCAATATCAGGTAATACGAACAAATCCTCCTGTTCTACCTGCTTAGCCAGCCAGGCTGTACCCTTATCCGTCAGGTCGCAAGAGTTCAGTTTCTCATCAACAACGAAGTACAGTGGCTCCACAGCCTCTGGCATTTTACGGTTGTTGTTCTCCATGTAAGTCTCTTCAGTCTTCAGCATACCAGCCTTGATACCCTCTTCTGAGAGATACTTGATGAGCGGTTTGTTCTTTGGCAGTGCCTTGTGAGAACGGAACAACGAGAGGAATCCCTCATCGGTCAGTTTCTGATCTTTGTTAGCCAGTCCCTGAGTAATCTTCTGCTTGGCCTCAGCAAGGAACTGGGTTGCCAGTTGGCGCTGCACAGCTACCAGACGTTCTACCAGTGGCTGGTATTCCTCAAACATCTGGTTGTCACCCTTTGGCACAGGACCAGAGATAATGAGTGGTGTACGAGCATCGTCAATCAACACGCTATCAACCTCATCGACGATAGCATAGTTATGTGAACGCTGTACAAGGTCTGCAGGCGAAATGGCCATATTGTCACGCAGATAGTCGAAACCAAACTCGTTGTTTGTACCAAACGTAATATCTGCCTGGTAAGCCTTACGACGGGCTGGTGAGTTAGGCTGATGCTTGTCGATGCAGTCAACACTAAGTCCATGGAACATGTAGAGCGGTCCCATCCACTCTGAGTCACGCTTAGCCAGATAGTCGTTGACAGTTACCACATGTACGCCATTACCTGTCAGCGCATTCAGGAAGACAGGGAGGGTGGCTACCAAGGTCTTACCCTCACCCGTTGCCATCTCAGCAATCTTTCCCTGATGCAGTACAACACCACCGAAGAGCTGTACGTCGTAATGTATCATTTCCCACTTCAGGTCATTGCCTCCTGCTGTCCAGTGGTTGTGGTAAATTGCCTTGTCACCATCAATGGTGATGAAGTCCTTGGAAGGATCAGCTGCCAGCTCACGATCGAAGTCGGTTGCAGTAACAATGGTTTCCTCGTTCTCAGCAAAGCGACGGGCCGTCTCCTTGACAATAGCAAACACCTCAGGGCCTACCTCATTGAGAGCTTTCTCGTAAACATCGAGGGCCTCTTTCTCTATTTTATCTATCTGTGCAAAGATGGCTGCACGCTCGTCCAGTGGCGTATCCTCAATCTTTGCCTTCAGTTCTGCTATCTGTGCCTTCTGCTCTTTTGCAGACTGTTGCACCTGTTGCTGCAGTTCCTTGCTACGTGCACGCAGCGCATCGTTATCCAGTTTCTCCACACTGGGATAGACGGCTTTCACCTTGTCAACCAGTGGTTGGATGAGTTTCATGTCGCGTGATGATTTGTCACCAAAGAGCGACTTTAGAATTTTTGTAAAGTTCATATCTTTTTGTCGTTATTTTATTATACTAATGGGAATAATGGGACTAATGGGTCCGATGGTTTTCAGAACAAGGGTTCCGACGTACAGGCATTGGGTGCCCTGATACGTATAGCTTTTGCAATAGTTGGTGCTATGCGATCAACGGTAACAGGTGTCAGTACCCGTTCCTTTGGCATATTAGCACCATAGAATATAATAGGAAATGAGAAGAAGCTGGCTCGCTGCACGCTGTTCTCGTGCCTTTCCTCATTGACAAGTTTCCAACCAGGAGCAACCTCTATAATCAAGTCGCCACACTTGTCGATGCAGTAGCCGTTGCGTATCTTTTCCAAACGAGAATTCTCGCTTGTCATCAGCTGTGTGCTGGAATAGACATTGCGTACGCCTTCTACCTGTATAAGGAAGTCCTGCGAGCGTTTCAGCAGTTCACTCAGGTTGATGTTCAGACGTTCTATGAGCTGACGATTGAGGAACAGTTGGTTTTTATAGCATGTCTCCACGTACTTGGTAGGCCCATAGATGGCTCCCAGATACATATTGAGCAGATTGGCAGTACGTACAATATTGAACTTCCCTGTAGGAATATGGAACTTTTCCTCGTTCTCACGCCCACGACGCTCCTCAGCATAGCCTGTTCCTGTAAGCACAACAAGCACCTTGTTCAGTCCGAAGCGACTTTCCAGTCTGGTTATCAGTCGTGAGATGTCATAGTCAAGGTTGATATACGTGTCTCTGGGTGTGGCACCTTGCTGATAGACAATATTCAACAGGTCCGGAGCATCGTCAATACCGATGCTACTCTGCTCAATACACTTGATGGCCAAGTCAGTAACACTGCGGTTGACATCTGTTCCTACACCAAACGTCCTAGTATAATCACCTTGCCACTGAGGCACCGGGGCATAATACTCAACATTGTTCCATCGGCTCTGATTAGCCCAAGCAACACCATTGGCAGCATGACCGGCTGACAGAATGGCAGCATCGGCCGTAGGTGCAAAGGAATAAACCAGTGACACGCCGTCTGTAGCCAGTTTCATCTCATCGCCCAGGGTCGATGTCTGTAGGTTCGCAGGCGTGTTACGTTTTTCTGCCTTGTTTATACAACTGACGGTTTGCAGGCTGGGACGCTCTAACCATTCTGTTCCTATAATGCCATGGTAGTAAGGCGTGGTGCCTGTGACAAGGCTGGCAATGGCCGAAGCCCTATCAATAGGTGCAAAATTATAAGATGCGTTGGTATATATCTTTCCCTGTGCCAACAGACGATTAAAGCCGTCGCGGCAATAGAGAGGAGCATAGGTCTCGAGATAGTCTGCGCGCAACTGGTCGATGGTGATGTTCACCACCAACTTTGGTGCTGCTGTCACAGCCTGTGCTATAGCCTCTTGATGAAATCCCAATACGGCCAGCAGGGTAAGGTATAAATACTTGTTATTTCGCATTTCGTAAATTTGACCAATATCTTATTAGCAAACACAGTGCCACAATTTCCAGACCCTCGGCATAGTCCTGCCAAATGCCGCCTATATAGAAGAGGGAAACCATACAAACCAGAAGATTCCAGTAATGAGTTTTCTTCCTCCTATACATATTATATATATAGAAGAGTGGCAATGGATTGAAGAGTAATATCTGCAGGTTGATGCTTGTCGTAGGATGCTGGGAGAAAATCATAACAAACAAGACCAAGCCCATCAGGCCTTGCATCGTCATGAGAAGGATGTCCCACCACTTCACGGTCCGACGCTTTTTCCACTCGTAAGCAAATACGAGCAACGAGACAATCAACAGGATGATGGCACACTCAGTAGGCGTAAGGGGAAAGTCCTGTTCAACAATCTGCACACCTGAAGGCACAATCTGCCGGGTCTCCTTTACCAGTGGTACATAACGACCATCGGTCCTGATAATCTGAGCACGGGCAAAGTCATGCAACAGGTTATTGGGCAGGAACTCCTGTTGGCGTTGGTCGGTTTTCAGGTCGGCCTTAATACCTAACAGGAAATCATTACCCCATGTTGCCCAAGGATGAGCCATCGTACACTCGCGTACCATTTCACGATAGGTGGGTTCATAGTCAGGATTGTCCTGATAACGCACCTGACCATTAATGTTACGTTCCACCATGTCGCGAGCACGTGTCGTACAGTTATCATAGAAGTAGTTGTATCGATAGACGCGGTTCTCTGGTCTATAGTTCTCATAGAGTGCCTTGTGAATGGCATGTTTCTCCTCGTTCGTCAGGTTGAGGACTTGCTCAGTAACCTGACTGCCAAAGCGTCGGTACTCCTGCTTGAATATGTCAGTAGGAATAACTCCCAGTTCGTAGTCAGTCAGTCCAAAGACAAAACGTAACACGAAATGGGGCGCATGGAAATTAAAGATACCATAGTTGAACGCCCAGTCCTCATTCCTTTTCAGGTCATGGTATCGCAGTGCCGTATGTCCGTAGAGACTGTATATCTCCTCATGGGGCTGACAGGTCAGCAGCGATACTTCCACAGAGTCATAGTATGCCGTTACTGCATCGTTTTGAGCCTTCACATCAGTACTTACCAATAGTACTGCGGCCAACAGACACAGAGTTCTAAAAATGCTTTTTAAATGTTTCACGATGCAAAATTACTAAATTATTCGTAATTCATAACCTATAATTAATTTTTTTTCCGTAATTTTGCACCGCAAACTCCGAAATACTTCGGAACTGATGATTATAAGACAATGAAAAAATTATTATTGAGCACCATCCTTCTGGGAGCTATATGCATGAACGTCTCTGCTCAGAGTGGCACCAATTCACCCTATAGCCAGTATGGCTTAGGCGTATTGTCAGACCAGTCGCAGGGATTTAATCGTGGCATGAACGGCTTAGCATACGGTTTGCGTGATGGCAATCAAGTAAACTACCTGAACCCTGCATCTTACTCTGCTGTTGACTCCCTGACCATGGTTTTCGACGTCGGTCTGTCTTTGCAACTGACAAATTTCAGTGAGCAAGGTACGAAAGTTAACGCACGCAATGCCAACTTCGAGTATGCCGTTGCTACATTCCGTCTATTCCCAAAAGTTGGTTTGAGTGCAGGTCTCATTCCATTTACCAACATTGGTTATAGCTACTCGCTGACTGAGAACATCGGTTCTTCCACCACCACTGCCATACAGCAACACAGCGGTTCCGGTGGTTTGCATCAGGCATTTGTAGGTATTGGATGGAATCCCTTTGGCGGTTTGTCTATCGGTGTCAACGGGTCTTACTTGTGGGGAACCTACGAGAAGGCAGCCACCGTTAGCAGCAATGACAGTTATATTAACACCATGACCAGGAAATATGGTGCAACCATCAATAACTACAAACTCGATGCTGGTATTCAGTGGGAGCAGAAACTGGGCAAACAGGATGCGCTGACCATTGGTGCTACCTTCGGACTTGGACACAAACTGAATGCAGATCCTTTTGTGACTATCACCAACACCAATTCGCAGACAGGTGTGACACAGACAACGTCCTATTCTATAAAAGACGGTCTGGAAATCCCCATGTCCTTTGGAGCTGGCCTGTCCTATCGGCATGCTAACCGTTGGCTATTGGGAGCCGACTTCAGTCTTCAGAAGTGGGGCGACGTAAAATTCCCAGAGATTGACCTCACAACGCAGAATTACGTCTTGTCAAATAACGTGTTACGCGACCGACAGAAGATTACTGTTGGTGGCGAATGGACGCCCAATGCCTACGATGCACGTAACTTCCTGAAACGTGTCTCTTACCGTATGGGTGCTTCCTATGCTACACCATATTATAATATAAAGGGTGTCGAGGGTCCCAAAGAACTGAGCGTCAGTATCGGATTGGGCCTGCCCATCTTCAACCAGTGGACTAACCCAAGGGCATCACAGCTGAACATCAGTGCACAATGGGTTCATACTTCTGCTAAGGATCTGATTACAGAGAACACCTTCCGCATCAACGTCGGCCTGACATTCAATGAGCGATGGTTCCAGAAGTGGAAAGTCAGATAAGTCACTCCTGCCAATGAGACGTCTTCCCATAGCTTTTGCAATTGCCTTATTCTTGGTATCTTGTACTGAGGAGAAGGAGCATATTGCACCTGCCATCCACGATCGCGACTCTGTATCGATGATGACAACCTATGGCGTCAACACACTCATCTCCGACTCTGGCGTGATGAAGTATCGTATAGTGACAGAACGGTGGGATGTCAATGTCATCAAGAACCCTTCACGATGGGAATTCATGAAAGGCATCTTCCTTGAACAGTTCGACAACAAATTCCATGTAGAAGGCTACATTCAGGCAGACACCGCATGGTACTATGACGTGAAACGTCTGTGGCACCTACGCGGACGTGTAAGAATACGTAATGTCAACGGACTCATATTTACCAGCGAAGAACTTTTCTGGGACGGCATAAAACACGAGTTATATTCTAACGTGTTCTCAAAAGTCATCACACCAGAACGTACCATGCAGGGAACCTATTTCCGTAGCGATGAGCGCATGACACACTATCTCATCACTAACTCAAAAGGTTCATTCCTGCCAGAGGACATGACTGGCGAAGACAAACAGGAGCCTACAGACACCACATCACAGCCTGCACTGCCTACACGCCAGCCTGCTGTACGACATGCAGCCTCACCCAAACCTACTGACACACCATGATAGAACAACTCTCTGAACTCACACCACAAATCATTGGGTTGGTGGTGACAATGATTTTCTCGGCCTTCTTCTCTGGCATGGAGATAGCGTTCGTGTCCAGTAACCGCATGAGGGCAGAGATGGAACGCCAGAAGAATGGCATTGCCCAGAAGGCCATCCGATTCTTCTATCGACACCCAAACACGTTTGTCAGTACCATGCTCGTGGGCAACAACATCGCTCTCGTCATTTATGGCATCCTCTTTGCCCAAGTGTTCGACCAGCTGTTCTTCAACCGTTTATTTGGCGATTATGACGGACTACGTGTGGCTGCCGATACCATTGCATCTACCATTGTAGTATTGTTCACGGGTGAGTTTCTTCCTAAGAGTATCTTCAAGAACAATGCAAACACGTTGCTAACGTTCTTTGCATTACCGGCTCTGATATGTTATGTTGTGCTCTACCCTATTTCAAGGTTTGCCACTTTCCTGTCACGCATCATTCTGCGCATATTTGGTGTCAAGATGCAGACAACTGCCGAAGAACACGAATTCAGCAAGGTTGATCTTGACTACCTGGTACAAAGCAGTCTCGACCATGCTACCGACGAGAATGAGGTGGATGAAGAAGTAAAGATATTCCACAATGCCCTCGATTTCTCAGACACGAAGGTACGCGACTGCATGATACCTCGAACGGAGATAGAAGCCATCGATATCGATGACACCACTGTCGAAGAGTTGAAAAACCGTTTCGTAGAGAGTGGATACTCTAAAATCATAGTCTATAAAGGCGACATTGACCACGTGATAGGCTACATTCACTCTTCTGAGATGTTCCGTCTCAATGCTCAGCCCTCAACGCTCAACGCTCAACTCTCAACGCTCAATTCAAAACAATCAACGCTTATACGTACCCTGCCTTTCGTCCCTGAGACCATGGCAGCACGCAAACTCATGCATATCTTCATGCAGCAGAAGAAATCACTCGGCATCGTAGTCGATGAGTTTGGCGGTACCAGTGGCTTGGTATCTCTTGAAGACATTGTAGAGGAAATCTTTGGTGACATTGAGGACGAACACGATACCTCCAACTACGTAGCCAAACAACTCGACAATGGCGAATACGTGCTCTCTGCACGACTGGAAATTGAGAAAGTTAACGAAATGTTCGACCTCGGGCTCCCCGAGAGCGATGAATATATGACTGTTGGAGGACTTATTTTGCACGAATACCAGAGTTTCCCCAAGCAGAACGAAATAGTCAAAATTGGTAAGTTCGAATTCAAAATTCTCAAGAATACAATGACAAAAATCGAGCTTGTTAGGCTGAAAATAGCCGAATAAGTTAAAAATTCTGACATTTCTTATGCTATTTAAGAGAAATTTTGTAATTTTGTGCGCTCAAATTGGAAAGTAAAAAAACAAAAATAAATAATTAAACAATGGCAGCATTAGGAAGTATTAGAAAAAGAGGCGTGACGCTTATCATTATCGTCGCATTAGGTCTCTTTGCATTCATCGCTGGCGACATGTTCAAAGGTTGCGAGTATTTCGAAGGACAGAAACGCCAACAGGTGGGTGAAGTATTAGGAGAAAAAGTGTCAGTACAGGATTTCCAGAAACTCGTGGACGAGTATTCTGACGTTATCAAGATGACACAAGGACGCGACAACCTGTCAGAAGAGGAAATGAACCAGCTTCGTGATCAGGTATGGAGCACGTATGTAAACAATAAACTTATCAAGGCAGAGGCCGACAAACTCGGACTTGTTGTTACCGACAAGGAGATGCAGGATATTCTCAAGGAAGGTACCAACCCCATTTTGTTGCAGTCACCATTTGTCAACCAGCAGACTGGTCGTTTCGACATCTCGCTCCTGACAAAGTTCCAGTCGGAGTACAAGAAAGCTGCTGCTGATTCTCAGCTGGCTGAGCAGTATGAGCGCATCAACAACTTCTGGCTCTTCATCGAGAAGACACTGCGCGAGCAGACTCTCGCCATGAAGTATCAGGCATTGCTCTCACACTGTCTGTTCTCTAACCCCGTTTCTGCCAAGATGTTCTACGAGGGTTCTGCTAACGAGTGTGAGATTGAGCTGGCTTCTCTGGCTTACAACACTATCAACGACAACCAGGTGAACGTTACCGATGCCGACCTCAAGGCTTACTACGACGCTCACAAAGAGGAGTTCCGTCAGTACGTAGAGACACGCGACATCAAGTATGTCACATTCCAGGTTAAGCCATCACAGGCCGACCGCACTGAGCAGATGAAGATTATGCAGGAGGCTATCAAGGGTCTTCAGGAAGGCAACAATATTGCAGAAGTCGTACGTAAGGCTGGATCAACCATTCCTTATAGCGGACTGCCCGTAAGAAGCAGCGCTTTCCCACGCGACATCGCTACTCAGCTCGACTCTATGGCTGTTGGTCAGGTAACAGCAACACCATTTGAGACAACAAGCGACAACACGCTTAATGCCATCAAACTCATTGCCAAGACCCAGCTTCCCGACTCTGTTGAGTATCGTCAGATCCAGGTGTTCGATGCTTCTCCTGAGGTAGCACGTACCAAGGCCGACAGTATTTACAAGGCACTTCAGGCTGGTGCTAACTTCGACACACTGGCAGTGAAGTACGGACAGCCCGGCCAGAAGACATGGCTCACCTCTGTTATGTACGAGAACAACACTACCATAAGCGAAGACACCAAGACTCTGCTTAACACTCTGCTCACCCTTGGTACCAACGAGATGAAGAACATCCAGTTCCCACAAGGAAACCTCATCGTTCAGGTAACCGACCGTCGTGCCATGACAACCAAGTACGACGCAGCAGTAGTAAAGCACAACGTTGTATTCTATAACGCTACTTACAGCGAGGCTTATAACAAGTTTGCACAGTTTGTCAGCGAGAACCAGAACAGCCTCGAGGACATTGAGAAGAACGCACCAAAGTTCGGTTATCAGGTTCAGGAGCGCAAGGACCTTGCTAACACTGAGCATGCCATTGCAGGCATTCGCAACTCTAACGAAGCGCTGCGTTGGGTATTCGAGGCAAAGAAGGGTGAAGTCTCACAACTCTACGAGTGTGGCAATCAGGATCAGCTGCTCGTTTTGGCACTGACCGATATCCACCCTGTTGGCTATCGCACATTCGAGAGCGTGAAGGACATGCTGAAGAACGACGTACTGCGCGACAAGAAGTATGAAATGCTGGCAGGCAAACTCAAGGGTGTGACCAGCATTGCAGCTGCTAAGCAGAAGGGTGCAGTTGTTACCACCGTTCCACAGGTAACATTCAACGCACCAGTCTTCGTACAGAGCACAGGTGCCAGCGAGCCAGCCATCAGTGGTGCTGTTGCTGCTACCGCACAAGGCAAGTTCTGCCCACGTGTCATCAAGGGTAACAATGGTGCATACATGGTACAGGTAACCAAGAAGACACCACGCGAAGGTGCTAAGTTCGATGCCAAGCAGACTGAGGAGCAGCTGAAGAACATGGCCATGCAGGCTGCTGGACGCTTCATGCAGGAGCTCTATCTCAAGGCAGACATCGTGGACAACCGATATCTCTTCTTCTAACGAAGAACTAACCATAGCTTAAGCGAAGTGCCAGGCCCTTCAGGTCTGGCACTTCCTGTTTCAACAAATAATCTTTACCCAATATTATGGCAAGCAACAACCGACTTTTATCACTTGACGTACTGCGAGGACTGACCGTTGCAGGCATGATTCTCGTTAACAATGGCAACGGGGACACCTTTGCCATGCTGCTTCATTCTGAATGGAATGGGCTTACACCATGCGACCTCGTCTTTCCATTCTTCCTCTTCATCATGGGTGTGTCCTGTTACCTGTCGCTGTCGAAAGGATTGTTTGCACCCACTCAGCAGACTATTCGCAGAATACTGAAGCGAACAGTCCTGCTCTTCCTCATCGGACTATTCATCAACTGGTTTGCCATGGCGCTATGGGACCAAACGCTCGATGTGTCCCATCTGCGGCTGTGGGCAGTCTTGCAGCGCATTGCACTCTGCTACTTCTTCGTGTCGATGTTTGCACTCTTTGTCAACCATCGCTATACCATTCCAGTCACCTTGGCTTTGCTCGCGGTTTATACCGTCATACTCCTTGCTGGCAATGGCTATTCACAGGATCCGACAGAGAACATTCTCGCGCGCGTGGATACCTATTTATTTGGGAAAGACCATCTATATCGCTACAGTCCCATAGACCCAGAAGGACTGTTAGGCACTATTTCAGGTGTGGCTCATACGCTGATAGGCTTCTATTGCGGAAAGCTCATCAAGTCGTCAGCAGGCATAGAACAAACCATGTGCCGGCTGTTTGCTGTTGGTACTGCCTGCATTCTCAGCGGCTACCTGCTAAGCTACTTGTTGCCACTGAACAAATGCATCTGGAGCCCATCCTATGCGCTCGTCACCTGTGGACTGGGAGCATCGCTGCTGGCACTCATCATGTTCCTTATCGACTACCACACTTGCCCACCCTACCGCTACCGCTTCTTCCTGGTCTTTGGCATGAATGCCCTTGCTCTTTACGTCGCCAGCGAGCTGTTTGCAGTTATCTTCGGATGGAGCGGACTTTCCACAATGTATTACGATACACTTAGCAGCTTTATTCCCTATGCACGTTTTACCTCGTTGGCGTATGCACTCACGATGGTCCTGTTCATCTTCGCAATCGGTTACTTACTTTACCGCAAACGAATTTTCATAAAGCTCTAAGACAAAAACAATACAGATTAAAATGAAATTCCCATCGGTGGGAAAAAGAATTCCCATCGGTGGGAAACGCTTGTCCCACCGATAGGAATTTCATTTTAACCTATATCTATGAAAATTAGCGAACGACATCTATCGTCATCTTACCTGCTTGCAGGTTGTCAGACGAAGCTGTCAGCGTGAAGTTTCCTGCCGTCTTACTGCTTTGTACAATTACCTGAGCCAGTCCGTTAAACGCATGAACGGTAAACTCACGGCAGTCGGGATCTTCAGGATGATCCTTATCTGGAGCAGCAGGGTCGCCATTTCCTACTCCGATGATTCTGCCCTCTCCTTCAAGTCGCAGTGCCAAACGAGGACAAGCATCAGGAACTACGCGTCCCTTCTTGTCCTGTATCTCTATAGTTATTACTGCAACGTCGCGCCCATCGGCTGTAATGGCGGTGCGGTCAGTCTTGACTACTACCTTGTAGGCAGGCTTCGTAGTCTCGATGGTCTGCGTCATGATGCGTTTGCCATTCTTATAGCCCACAGCTACTACACGGCCTGGCTGATAGACAGCCCGCCATTTCAGGTGTCCGTTTTTGGGCATCTGCTGTCGTCCCAGTTTCTTACCGTTCACGGTCAGTTCCACTTCGTCGCAGTTGCTATAAGCCCACACATCAATCTCCTCGCCTTCATGTCCTTGCAGATTCCAATGTGGGAAGATGTGTAACACTGGTTCGTCGGTCCACCAAGCTTTCAGATACCATGCCTCATCCTTCCAGAAGCCACAATAGTCCAGTATTCCGAACTCTGAGTCGTGAGCCGGATAAGACAGCGGATTAGGCTCTCCCCGATAGTCGAAGCCTGTCCAATAGAAGAGTCCTGCCCCCCATGGCCGTTCTGCATAGAACTTCCATCCACGTTCTATTCGGTTCATGGTGCCATCCTTGTCGGCATCTAAATTCATGGAACGCATGTGTCCGGGTTCATCTGGTGTATTGAAATAAACGCCACGTGTACCACAACCCGTCGTTTCTTCCGTGCCTACAATCTTCCATGTAGGATTCAGACGTTTCCGATTATCCACGTCGTTCTGCAGAATATAGTTGAAACCTACTACGTCGAGCCCTTTAATCATCTCACTACCACCAGCATTCGCTATAGTCGAGTGTCGGGTCGGGTCAAGCAGATGGGTATATTCCTTCATTGCGGCAGCGATACGCGTTCCTTGAATAGTATTCTCCATACCCCACTCTTCGTTTCCGTCACTCCAGAGAATAACGCTTGGGTGGTTGCGGTCACGCTTTATCATGTTTTCCAACAGTCGCAGATGCTCTTGATTGATACCTGTCAGACGGTTCTCGTCAATAACCAGCATACCCTCACGGTCGCAAATATCAAGAAGTGCCGGCGTCATAGGATTGTGTGATGAGCGATAGGCATTACATCCAAATGCCTTTAACTGCCGAATGCGCCATGCCATTAACGCTTCAGGGATAGCTGCTCCCACACCTGCATGATCCTGATGCATGTTTACACCCTTCAGCTTCAGCGGCTTACCATTGAGAAGGAATCCACGGTCAGCATCAAACTGCACATCACGAAAACCCGTTGTCGTCATATAGACATCGGTCACCTGTCCATTAACTTTTACCGTTGTCTCTACCTTATATAAATAGGGGTCCGTAGTACTCCAGAGATGAGGTTGCGCTATGGTAAACATAACATTATAGCTTCTGGTTTGCTTAGCCTTCAACTGTTGTTCGCCATGCAACTGCCCCTGAGCAACCTCTCTGCCTTCTGCATCCAGCAGCCTATGTTCCAATGTAAAGGCCTGTGGTTCAAGTGAAGCATTGTTTACTTCTGTTTTTATATGAATAACCGCCTTATCATATGGCTCTTTGAGGTCAGCATATACGAAGGTGCCAAATGGTGCCACACTGACAGCGGCTGTTTTCACCAGCCATGCGTCTCTATAGATGCCGGCACCTTCATAGAACCATCCCTCCTCCAATGTTGCGTCTGCCCGCACACAAATAAGGTTGTCACCTCCATAATTGACATATTCTGTTACGTCATACACCTGAGTTGCATAGCCACTGGGCTCAGTACCCATATAGAAGCCATTGAACCAGACGCGTGCATCACGGAACACACCATCGAACTGGAGCGCGATATGCTTTCCAAGGTCACTTTCTGGAATGTGGATTGTCTTACGATACCATCCCACACTTGTCTCAGGATACTTATAACCTACCGTTTTGTAGCCATGGGAATGGCTTGCTTCGGAAGCATACGGCAACGTGGTTACAAAGTCGTGAGGCACTCTTACTTGCTGCCATGTCGAGTCATTGAACTTTACACTATAAGGTCCTTCGTTGTGAATGGAGTTTGCTTTTGTAAGATAATTAAAATACTCGGTTCCACACCCGAAGTCGAGCTTGGGATCTGCGGCATTTCCAAGGTGGAACCTCCAACCTTCGTCAAGACGTATGCTTTCCCTTACACTCTGTGCACTACTGTTAAGAAGTGGCAAACTGACTACAATCAGTCCGATAATTTGTTTGATGTTCATAGGTATAAATGATAAAGATTCTGCCTGCAAAGATAAATAAAAATTATCAATGCTCCAAAAATATGGTTACGTAATAATAATAAAAACTTTGTGAATTATTTTGTACTATTGTCAGTTTTGACTATCTTTGCAGAAAAATACGCGCTATGCATGACAGTGACAGCCTCATCATCATCCCAACTTATAATGAGAAGGAGAATATAGAGAAGATTATCCGGACGGTATTCAGTCTGGAAAAATGTTTTCACATCTTAGTTATTGACGACGGTTCTCCCGACGGCACTGCTGACATTGTGAAAGGGTTGATAGCAAGTGAGTTTGAAGACCGGCTGTTTATTGAGGAGCGTTCTGGTAAGCTTGGATTGGGTACTGCTTACATAAAGGGCTTCAAGTGGGCACTGTCTCACGATTACGAATACATTTTTGAGATGGATGCCGACTTCAGCCATGACCCTCAGGACTTGCCTCGTCTTTATGCAGCGTGTCATGACGAAGGTAACGACGTTGCTATTGGCAGCCGTTATGTGAGTGGTGTTAATGTGGTTAACTGGCCCATGGGTCGCGTGTTGATGAGCTATTTTGCCTCTCAATACGTAAAACTGGTGACAGGCATCGGCATTCACGACACCACAGCAGGTTTCATCTGTTATAAGCGTCGTGTTCTCAAAACCATTGAGCTGGACAAGATTCGCTTCAAGGGATATGCTTTCCAGATAGAGATGAAATATACTGCTTATAAGATAGGATTCCGTATCAAGGAGGTTCCCGTTATTTTTGTAAACCGCCGTGAAGGTACTTCGAAGATGAATACAGGCATTTTTGGAGAAGCCTTCTTCGGTGTTATGAAGCTTCGACTGGACGGCTGGACACGGAAATATCCAAAGATGAGCATGTAGCCTTTGGCTATTGGCAGTTAGCCAAAGGCCAAAAGCTAATAGCTAAATAATTATTGATCAGGATTTTCAACGTATCCTTGGTATTCTGGGTCTAATGCAGACATGATACTGTTGTAGGACTGCTGCATGGTGGCCTGAATATTTTCCGGTCCTTTACCAATAGGTGCTATGGGCTGATGGATGGTGAGTCGAAGAGGGTGCCAATTGGCAAAATGCCAGTCTCGCATTCTCGGCATGACATGGAAGGACCCATTAATGGTTAATGGTACGACAGGCAACTGTAGCTCATCGGCCAGCGAGAAAGCACCTTTCTTGAAAAATCCCATGTGTCCTGTAAAGGTTCGTGACCCTTCTGGGAAGACAACGACACTAAGGTTACCCTGCTGTAGGATGTGGCGTGCATTCTCAATTGTAGCCTTTATTTTCTTTGGTCCTCGTTTGTCAACGAATATCTGATGAGACTTCCGACAGGCATATCCAAGGAAGGGAATCTTTCCTAACTGGTGTTTCATCATCCACTTAAAGTTACGGTCAAGATATCCATAGATAAGGAAGATGTCGAAGGCACCTTGATGGTTGGCTACAAAGACATACGACTGGTTGGGCTCCAGATTCTCGCGTCCTTCAACCGTAACCGGCAAGAGACAAACGCGGAGAATGACCCTTGCCCACCATCGTCCGGGATAGTATCCCCAGAAGTGTCCATCACCAATGGTTGTGCCAATGCCTACCGCAACGGCCATTAAGATTGTCATGAAGATGAGTACAGGCAGTACTACAAATAGCTGATAAATTCTGTAGAGGTATTTCATAATATTTTATATTTGCTTTTGGCTATTGGGGGTTGGCTCTTCTGAGTGTGATAACCACTATTTCTGCCGGCATGCCCAACCGGAACGGAACGAGTCCCCCCAAGCCCTTGGTTACAAACAATGCTCGTTGACCCTCATAGTAGAAACCTGCGCACTCACGTGATGTGAGCGAAAGCGGAGACCATCCGAATATTCCGAACTGCATACCATGTGTGTGTCCACTTAGTGTGAGTTGTGCATGGCTGTTAGGTAATATCTGTTTTCGCCACGCAGACGGATCGTGTTGCAACATAAGGACGAACGACGAAGAGTCAATACCATGGAGTGTCTTGGTGACGTCTCCATAACGTGGCATCCGTGATACATCGCCCCAGTTTTCCATACCTGCAACGACAATGCTGTCATTACCCCGACGAATAATACGGTTTTGGTTCATCAGCAAATCCCACCCCATAAGGCGCTCTTGCCTTTGAGTCTCAAGGATTAGGTTGGGGTTTTTGGCTTCTGGTTTCTGGTATCGGTCATAATCATGATTACCCAACACAGCAAACACCCCGTCAGGTGCTTGTAGCCGTTTCAGTATGGGTTGGAACTCTGGGATTTCACTTGGTTCAAAGTTCTGGACGTCACCAGTAAAGACAATCATATCGGGATGCTGTGCAAGAATACTGTCAACATCTCGCTGCACAACCCACTGTCTTCGACCAGAGAAGGAGCCAAGATGTACATCAGAAATGAGTACCACCCGATATCCATCGAATGCTTGTGGCAAGTCTGGAGATGCATATTCAACATGGTTAACCTCCACCTCCTCGAAGCCGAAAGTCATCCCATAAACAACTAATGCCATCATGACAAATGCACTTATCACCCCAATGGTGTGGCGATATTTTCGTGGTGAGAGCCACCGTGCGATAAAGTAGCATACCAATGGCACAACAAGGAAGCCCAAAACGAGCAGGAAGAGAAGTGAATAACGTGCCATCATAAGTTTGCTATTAAGAATTTACGAACTGTTTCTATCGGCATCCCACGTCGCTTAGCATAGTCAGCAAGCTGTGTATCGTCAATTTTTCCTATGGCAAAGTAACGCGACTGGGGATGAGCAATCATGAGTCCACTGACACTGGCATGTGGACGCATAGCCCCACTTTCGGTAAGGTGTATGCCTATCTGCTGCATGTCAAGTATGTCATTAATGAGGAAGTTCAGGCTGGTATCAGGCAACGAGGGATATCCAACGGCTGGGCGTATGCCCTGGAAAGTTTCACGATGCAGGTCATCAATGGACAATTGTTCTGCCGGTGCATAGCCCCAGTATGTGCGCCGCACCTCTTTATGCAGCCGTTCTGCTGCTGCCTCGACCAACCGGTCTGCAAGCAACTGCATCATCATCTTGAGATATGGGTCATCATCGAAGTCATGCTCCATACCACTATCAACCGTCGTGGCAAAGACACCAAGGGTGTCGGGCTGACCAGACGACAAAGGTCGCACAAAGTCGGAAATGCACAAGCAAGGATTACCTTGTTGCTGCCGTAGAAAAGGCAGTCGGAAGCCTTCGCCGACGATATCATCACCATCGCTATTGGCTTTCAGCAAGCGGAATACGGCATGTGCCTGGTAACGCTGTTGGTAGCGTTCAAGCAGTTGTAAAGCCTCATCATGGAGACGCTGTTTCTCATGGTCTGGCTTACCGTGCATACCCCATGCATAGTAGAAGTAATCCCAGTTAATGTAGGACTTGATGGCATTGATGGGATAGTGTATGATCATGGGTGGCAAAACTGTATTTCCTGACCCGCCTTAATGGCAGACACTTGGCCATTGTCATATACGAGAAGCCCATTACACAGGGTCTTTTCCACACGCCAATCGAAGCAATGTCCCTCCATGGGGCTCCAACCACACTTGCTGAGAATGTTATCGGCAGACACTGTCCAAGGACTATGAGGCCGGACAATCGTAATATCAGCTTTGTAGCCTGGTCGCAAGAAGCCTCGCTGACTGACATCAAACAACATAGCAGGTTGGTGGCACATAAGCTGAACGAGTCTTTCGATGGACAATACACCCTGATCAACTAACTCAAGCATGGTAACAAGCGAGAACTGTATCATTGGCATGCCCGAGGCTGCCTTCGCTGCTCCACCCTGCTTCTGTTGCAGAAGATGAGGAGCATGGTCGGTAGCTACTGCTGCAATATGTCCATCGGTCAGTCCATCACGTAATGCCTGACAGTCACGGAAATTCTTGATGGCAGGGTTTACCTTGATACGACTCCCGAGTCGCTGATAGTCAACCAACGAAAAGAACAGATGTCCTATAGTTGCCTCTGCCGTAATCTGACTGGTATATGGAGCAAAAAGTGATAATTCCTCAGCTGTTGTCACATGGGCAACATGAAGACGTGTCTGATGCTGAACAGCTAATGAGATTGCCTTAATCGTAGATGACAGACATGCTTCCTCTGAGCGTATCAGAGGATGAAATCTTACATCAGGGTCGTCACCATACTGTTTCTTGGCAGCTGCCATGTTTGCATTAATGATGGCCGTATCTTCACAATGTGCCATCAATGGTAATGGGGTCGTAGCAAAGATACGCTCCAACACCTCGTCCCTATCAACCAGCATATTCCCCGTTGATGACCCCATGAAGAGTTTTATACCAGGGATGCGGTTCAAAGGCAAGCGGTCGAACAGCGTATAGTTATCATTAGTGGCACCGAAGAAGAACGAGTAATTGATCCAGCTATTATCGTGTGCCAACATGAATTTCTCTTCTAATGCCTCAAGAGTGGTAGTCTGTGGAACAGTGTTTGGCATATCAAAGAAGCTTGTCACCCCACCAGCAGCTGCAGCACGACTCTCTGTACGGATGTCTGCTTTCTCTGTCAAACCCGGCTCCCGAAAATGCACATGCTCATCAATGACACCAGGTAAAACATAACAGCCCGTGGCATCAAGCGTATTATCGCCATATGCTTCGGGCTGCAAGTCGCCTTCTATAATATCGAAAATATAGTCATCGTGAATGACAATGGAGCCTTTGAAAACACGCCCCTCATTGACAATGTTCCCTCCCTTGATAATCATAACCGTTTATTCTTGAGGTATGGCAAGGGGAACGTTGCTAACAGAATCAACAGCAGCAGGAACAGTTCCTGTAGCAGCAGGAGCAGGCTCGTCAACATCGAATCCCTGCATGCGTCGTTCATTCTCCTGAGCAGTAGTATAATAGTCGCTGACGTACGGGTCTTTCTTGAATTTCTTGGTAGCCTTCGACATAATATACTCTATCTGAGGTGTCAGAATAGGATAGCGGTAAACACTCGTCAGCATCTCAAAGAAGTAAGGACCTAGAGCATTATCGAAATTCTCAACTATGGCATTAGTCATGAGCTGTTCGCGCTCTTGAGCTATCTGGTCTGCCTCTGCCTGCACCTCTTGGATAATCTGTGACTCGTCAATACCTTCCAGTATCATCTGGTTATGCTTGTGCTCAAGCTCGTTGAAACGGTTATCCAACTGATTATGCTTATCAATAAAATGATAAAGACTATCGTTCAGAGCCGTTCCTGTGACCGACTGCTTTGCCCGGTCAATGTGGATGACAATCTCACCCTCTTCGAGCACCACAGGCATAATGCTTTCGTCGTCCATGAAAAGACTTGCTATACGGACGGTATCAAGTACTCCAGAGAACTGGAACTTTCCATGTACGACATCACATGAGTCAAGATTCTTCAACTCCTGATTCTGTATGGCCTTCAAATAGAGTTTGCTGCCATCGAGTGAGGAAATAGAAGAAGAACCCTGCACATGATATGCTGTAGAGCAGGATGTAAATGCTGCTAAAGCAGCGAAGAGATAGAGAAAATTCTTTATTGGCATCATAATCATCGCTTTCCGTAACGCAAAAGTATAACGATATATTGGAATAAGAAAAAAAATTTGCGCAATTTAAAACAATTGTGCAAACTTTTAGCGTTTTTTTGCCATCACGTTTCCTTTTCCAATTCTTTCGCTATGCGATGACTCGTATATAACTGCAACAAGGCTGCCAACAGAAGCGAGACAACCCAGTTATTGCCAATGTACTGAACGTAGGTGATTTGGTCGAAGTGGAAAGGGTTACCATATGAAGCATACATCAGCAGTGCACTAACCACCAACAGCACGTCGCTCAACAACACAAAACGCCTCAAGCGACGAACATTGAAATTATTGCCATCATAACGTTGTAACATCTGCATGGAAACAAACATCAGCACACCAGGAATGAACACCACAGGGGCTGCATTGCTTCTAAACAGAGCCATTCCTGAACCTACAACCATCAGCAACCCACCAATAATAAAAATGATATTCTGGAACCTACTCAACTGTTTCATTGTCGTCTTCTGGTGTTTCTTCTTCCAAATCGTCACTCAACACAAAGATATCCTCGTCGTCAGTTTTCATAAAATAACGCTCACGAGCTATCTTCTCTATGGCTTTTGGGTCTTTGTCGAGCTGACGAATACGAGCCTGATTACGTTCATGCTCCTGATTATACTTCTCGATTTCCAACTCCAATTCACTGATGGTCTGTTTATTGCGGAAATGACTCCACACGCTATTCTCGTCAACAAAACCAATAAACACGACAGCGAAGACCGCCACAACAGCATACTTAAGCCACGTAGAGGTCTTGACAAACTGCCATATATTCTTCAGATACTTTTTCATTAGCGTCCTCCTCTTCTTATTCCTTATATTATTATAATAGGTGTAATGTTCCTATTAAGAACAGCAATCCATAACCCAAGAACATGGATAGCAATCCTACAATCAACCCTATACGCACCATGTCTTTCTGTTGCACCAGATTGGTAGCATAAGCCAAGGCATTGGGGGGTGTAGATATAGGAAGTACCATGGCACTCGAAGCAGCGATGGCCACACCAATAAGGACGGTCTGCGTTCCTCCTATAGGATCAAGCGTATTACCCATGGCACCACATACGAATGCCAGGATAGGCATCAGCAACGCTGCTGTTGCAGAGTTCGATATGAAGTTGCTAAGCAAATAACAGATGATGCCGGAAAGCAACAGGATGACCAACGGCGAGAATTCACCAAACGGTATGCTCTCCACTGCATTCTCTGCCAGTCCAGACTTGTTCAGTCCATAACCCAGGGCAAAACCTCCTGCTACCATCCAGATAACCGACCAGTTCACCTGCTCAAGGTCACGTTTAGTAATTACTCCTGTCAGGGCAAAGACCACAAATGGTATCATGGCCACCGTAAAACTATTAATGCCTGTCACACTGTCAAGCAGCCATAAGGCAACAGTAACAAAGAATGTAACAATGACAATGTAGGAGTGGACATTCTTCTTCATTTCACCATCTATTTCCAGCTTTATGGTCTTCTGGCTGAAAGGGAACATGGTTTTAAGCAGCCACCAACTGATGAAAAGAAGAAGAAGAACCAGTGGCAACATGAACATCATCCATTCTCCAAAACCAAGACCAAGGTTCAGGCCTTCTGGGTCATTCAGATATTTGATGGCTATGGTGTTAGGTGGTGTACCGATAGGTGTACCCATACCGCCTAAATTAGCTGCGACAGGAATAGACAAGGCCAGCGCTATACGCCCCTTTCCTTCGGGAGGCAACTGCCGGAAGACTGGTGTAAGGAATGTAAGCATCATAGCTGCTGTTGCTGTGTTCGACACAAACATTGAAAACAGGCCAGTAATCAGAAGGAAACCCAATAGCACCATATTGCTGTTTGTACCAAATGGCTTCAGCAAGACCTTGGCCAACTGTACATCCAAGCCCGTCTTTGTAGCGGCAATGGCAAGAATGAATCCGCCAATGAACAACATGATGACAGGGTCGGCAAAGGTAGCCATGATTCCTTTATATGACAGCAAATCGCCTACCACTGTAGGATCACACATCCATTTGATGCCACTATCACTGGTAAAGAGCAACATCATTCCAATAACAGCTACCGATGTGGCCCAAGAAGAAACAATCTCCATGATCCACATCAGGGTGGCAAAGGCAAAGATGGCAATGATACGCTGCTGAACTATTGTCAGTCCCTGAATACCATACCAGTCGGTAGGGATATTCCATAATGTCAACGTTACTACCAAGACAATAAGCATCTTGACAAGTCGGCTATTAAGCTTGTCTGGACTATATTTGCGAGCATGTCGGAAATCGCGACCCGCTTCAATGAGATGTGCACCTCTGTGTATAATCTTAGAGGTTCCTGGAAAATGAAACATTTGCTTTTACTTTTCTTTTTTAAATTTGGATGCAAAGGTACTAAAATATTCTTAATTCTTAATTCATATTTCATAATTATTTTTTACCTTTGCATTCGCTAATCAAAACAAACTATGGAAGAATATATCGTTTCGGCCAGAAAATACAGACCTGTCACCTTCGACAGCGTAGTAGGCCAGTTAGCACTGACCACTACACTGAAGAACGCAGTGAAAAGCGGTAAACTGGCACACGCTTACCTGTTTTGCGGTCCACGAGGCGTAGGAAAGACTACTTGCGCACGTATCTTTGCCAAAGCCATCAACTGTTTCTCCCCCACCGAAGACGGAGAGGCATGTGGTCACTGTGAAAGTTGTATGGCATTCAATGAGCAACGCTCATTTAACATCTTTGAGCTTGATGCTGCTTCGAACAACTCAGTAGAGCATATCAAGACGCTCATGGAGCAGACACGCATACCACCACAGGTAGGAAAATACAAGGTGTTCATCATCGATGAGGTACACATGCTTTCAACAGCAGCCTTCAATGCATTCCTGAAAACCCTGGAAGAGCCACCTGCACACGTCATCTTTATTCTGGCAACAACCGAGAAACATAAGATTCTGCCAACCATCCTGAGCCGTTGTCAAATTTACGACTTCGAGCGCATGACCGTACAGTCAACCATTGACCATCTGAAATATGTGGCATCTAAGGAAGGCATTCAATACGAAGAAGAAGCACTGGCCGTCATTGCAGAAAAAGCTGACGGCGGCATGCGTGACGCACTAAGTATCTTTGACCAAGCAGCATCTTTCTGCCAAGGAAACATCACCTATCAGAAAGTTATTGAAGACCTGAATGTGCTGGATGCAGAAAACTACTTCAACATCATTGACCTGGCAATTGAAAATAAGGTCAGTGACATCATGGTGCTACTCAACAACATCATTAGAAACGGATTCGACGGTGGACTGCTCATCAGCGGACTGGCCAAGCATGTACGTAATGTACTCATGGCAAAGGACGAGGCTACACTTCCACTGCTCGAGGTCAGCCAACAACAGCGTGAACGCTACCAGCAACAGGCCAAGAAATGTGAGACCCGATTCCTATATCAAGCACTGCGCATAATGAACAAATGCGACATTAACTATAGACAATCTGGCAACAAACGTCTATTGGTAGAGCTGACGCTCATTGAGATAGCACAAATAACACAACCTGACGACTCTCCTGCCTCGGGGCGTCGCCCTAAGCGATTGAAAACCCTGTTCAAACATCTGTTACAACAGCCTAAGCCCAAGAAAACGGCCCCACAGGTAGCCGAGGCACCAGCTGTTGTAACAACCGTTCATTCTATTGAAAGCAAGACCCCAACTGACACTCAGAAGCAACAAGCACCAAGAGTGTCGGGCAGACCAACTCTCAAGACTCCTATTGGTTTTTCATGGAAGACCATATCCACAAAGAACGACAATGGCAGTCTTTCACAAAACACCGACGAGAATACCTCACTGCAAGAACAGCAGACCTTTACCGACGAAGACCTGCAGTTCCAGTGGATGGCTATGTGCAACCGTATGCCTCAGGAATACACAGGTATCTCCAACCGTATGAAAAGCATTATGCCAATCATCAGTAACTTTCCCAACGTTACCCTAAACGTAGAAAACAAACTGGTGAAAGAGCAAATTGAGCAGATACAAGGGAAGATACTAAGCACCCTGAAGCTTCATCTTCATAATACAGCCATCACCCTGACCATCAATGTCGCAGAACATGAAGGACCTGTTCGTTCATTAACTCGCGCGGAACAATACGAACAATTGGAAAAAGAAAATCCCTCAGTAAAAAGACTGAGGGGACTCCTTGATCTCGAACTGGCCTAAGGTTCAGTACCAAACCTTAACACGCCTTTATATCAGTGGCATTCCTAATGCCTTACATTCCTGACGCATCTCGTCTGGCCATATCGAAGCTTGTATCTCACCTATATGGGCTTTATGAAGCAGCACCATGCACAAACGGCTCTGGCCTATACCACCACCTATAGACAACGGCAACTCACCAGCAAGCAGTTTACGATGGAAATAGAGCTGCTCACGATCTTCCATACCTTCTATTTTCAACTGACGCAACAGTGACTCCTGGTCAACACGGATACCCATAGACGACAATTCAAACGAACGTCCCAACACAGGATACCAGATAAGTATATCACCATTCAGACCTGCCCTACCATTTTCTGCCACTGTTGACCAGTCATCATAGTCAGGAGCACGACCGTCATGCTTCTCGCCATTACTGAGTTTACCGCCTATACCTATTATAAATACAGCACCATAAGCTTCACATATTGCATCCTCACGCTCCTTTGGTGTCTTGTCAGGATACATCTTCAGCAGTTCTTCAGCATGAATAAAATGAATCTTCTCTGGGAGGAAAGGCTTAATCTGCGGATAAGTCTCACATGTAAGGTACTCCGTACGACGAATGGCAGCATAAATACGCTCCACCACATCTTTCAAATAAGACACTGTACGCTGTTCCTTCGTTATCACTGCCTCCCAGTCCCACTGGTCAACATACAACGAATGCAGATTGTCCAACTCCTCGTCAGCACGAATAGCGTTCATGTCAGTATAAATACCATAACCTGGTTCTATCTGATATTCCGCCAGACTTAAGCGTTTCCATTTGGCCAAAGAATGAACTACCTCAGCACGGGCATCGCCTAAATCCTTAATTGGAAATGTTACAGCACGCTCCACACCATTCAAGTCGTCATTTATTCCTAAACCTTGCAGCACGAACAATGGAGCCGTCACACGGCGAAGCCTCAGCTCTGTCGATATATTCTGTTGAAAAAACTCTTTTATCAGTTTTATACCCTGCTCCGTTTGTTTCATGTCGAGCAGCGATTGGTAGTCGATTGGCTTAATCAGTTGACTCATTGATATTAATACCGGTTTTATTATGACATTATGTTATTTTTGCGTGCAAAGATATCACTTTTGTGTTATATTTGCAAGTAAAAAGGAAAATATTTTTACACAATGACACGAATACTTGATTTCTGATAACATTTTGCACACCCAACAGCATGTTAAATGATTATAATTCTCAATTCTCAATTCTCAATTCTCAATTATAATACGTAACTTTGCATTCGTTTTGGTCCCGTAGCTTAGCTGAATAGAGCGTCAGATTCCGGTTCTGAAGGTCTTGGGTTTGAATCCCAACGGGATCACGAAAATTTTTAAAAGGTTCCAAAGAAAAAAGTTTGCCTTTAATTCTTTGGAACCTTTTGTGATTTTGTAGATTACCGATAAAATTGCAAATACATTTGATTTAAATTGCAAATACATTTGGTTTAAATTGCAAATACATTTGGTTTAAATTGCAAATACATTTGGTTTAAATTGCCGATACATTTGATTTAAATTGCCAATACATTTGATTTAAATTGCAAATACATTTGACTTTTCCTGATTTCACTAGACACTTTTTCTCTTCATTAGCTGAAACAGTAGACAGTTGTTTTGGAGTCGTACTGAATCAATAGACATGGGGCGAAAAGCTGTGCTGTTTTTGTTGACACTT
>Ga0247610_10000457_pt1 | contig 57820 bp, 62 predicted proteins | sample 174DNAGHGhighgp2_FD_193483 | JGI IMG/M metagenome (GOLD analysis project Ga0247610, IMG submission 193483) | Sheep rumen microbial communities from Palmerston North, Manawatu-Wanganui, New Zealand - 1742 DNA GHGhigh gp2 | ecosystem: Host-associated > Mammals > Digestive system > Stomach > Rumen...
GCTGAAAGTATTTCCGACCAAAAATACTTTCAGCGATATATTATAGATGGGAGAAAGGAGGTGAAAGTATTTATGATTAAGAAGTTTTTACTCAGTGTGGCATTGATCTTGTCCGCATTGGTATCTGTTGGAATGACTGATGCAGAAGCTACTACCAATCCTTTGATTGGCAAGTATATTTGGCACAATGAGCATTTCAATACTACCACTGAGATAGAGATCACCGAAGACAAATTCTTCAACAATACCTATCGTATCAATGGTACTTTAGGTAGAACAGTATCCATGACAGTATTCGAATTCAATGGATCCCATCCCACAGAGTTTATTGTTACCTTTGATAAAGAGGATGAGAATAAACTCTGGTTTGCTAGAAAGGGTAATGATGGAGAATTCTACGTCGTTGGTACTGCTATAAGGGAGTGAGTGTATGTACGAACAATTGTTCCGTAATACATACGGAACTATCGTGGATATTATTTCACGAGAAAATCCAATTGATTTGATGTCTATGTTACTGAACCCTATTACATATACTGCTCTTGAAAGGGGTCATGTAGAAGTAGGCGAAGGATCAAAATATACTGCAACCTTTAAGAAGATTTCTCAAGAAAATAGTGAAATCACATATGAGCTGGATAAAGATTCAGTATTCATATTGGTACTCACAGAGAAGGTCTTCCTTAACAATGACAAGATTGTTGTTAAGACCGTGAGAGGTAAAGGAGCTTATCTCAATGATGTTCTTCTCTGCTTCCAGGGAGAAAATGGATTTGCTGGAGCAGTAAAGAATATCAGAGATATGTATGGTTGTGAGGTAAATCAGCTTATGCCTACAGTCGTACAATATGAAGGTTTCGATGCTATGATCAGAGCATATAGGGATAAGAAAAGCCCTGAAGATCTTGCCATCGAAGCGGCAATAAAACAAATGGAAGAGAATAAGAAATAAGGTTATTATTTCTATAGGGAGAGCTATATAGCTCTCCCTTCTTTTTAAGGAGGAAATTACTTATGTATAAGCATAACGGAACCCAATATATGTATAAACATGAAATTGAGGGATTTATGAATGATATTAATTTCCGTTCTGTTATCACTGACGAGGAGTGGTATAGCTTCAAAGAAGAGAAAATTGATAGGGCGGTATTTTCTAAAGAGGTAAATATTGAATATGTGGTTACTGACTTGGACTATGGTCCTGATGGTGCCATGCTTAATAATGGCAAAATTAATACTGAGAATTTCAATGGTGCTAAAGTTGAGATATATACTGGAGTAAGAATGGTTGAGAAGGATGACACTGAAGTTCGTATGGGATATAGGTGCTATCCTCCTTCATCTTATGATGATTGCAAGAAATGGGTTGGAAAGCAAATCTTCATTATTAGCAAAGATTGGGTAGAAATACCAAGGAATTCACTAATAGTTCGTGCTAAGTTATATGTAAAGGGAGTCAATGAGACATACAAGCGTCAACTTGAAGAGAAGCAAAGGAAAGAGATGATTAATGAGTATTTTGATGAACTTCATGCTAAGTTAGATTTGCTTCCTACTCCATGGATTACCGAGTCTATTAATGACAGAGGAGAGACTAAGCAAAAGGTAAGCTTTGAATTCATGGGTAATGAAGTATTCGTCTATTGCAAGGATAAGATGTCAGCTATAATTGTATCTAATTATCTCTTTGAGCTGGATGCTAATAGGCTTTTCCAAGGCAAGTTGGATTTCCCGAATCTTAGGTTTACCAATATTGAAAAGAAGCTTGGTACTTCACTTGATGAATATTGCAAGATGAGACAGATGTTGTCACTTGATCCTATCTATAGTCTTGTAAAGGATAGGATTAACTTTGTCATCCAGCATGAGGGACTTGAGAACCTGATTTCAAAGGAACTTAAGGAATTTCTCAAAGTGGATTTTGCTAAGAATGGTGAGATTTTGGATAGGAGACTTGCTGATCTCCTTAAGATTTCCTCGAAGTAATATCCATAATTTGATTAGAGAGGTGGAATAGTCTACCTCTCTAATCTTATTAAAAAGGTGGTTATTACGATTATAAACATAGATAAACATAAGAGTACATTAGAATAGAAATCGGGTGAATCTAATTGATAAAATCTCGCAAATCCAAATATAGTAAGAGAATAGAAGATAAAAAAGCCAAGATCATCTTTGATCTTGATGTTTTAAATCTTTTTTGTTCGTTTGTGATTAGTCAGAATAAGACTATAAGGAAAAGTAACTATGTTCAGATGAGAAATCTGATGAATAATATTAATAGAGACCCATATATAAATGACCAAGATAAACTAGATAGACTAGACTTCATCAATAGAGGTCTAGAAGCAATCATAGATAAAAGATTATCGAATCAGAAAGCAATTCTACTGTATGCTAGAGGAGGAGTATTAAAGAATGATGAGTTAATCAGCCTTGATAACTTTGATGATCTTACTACTCCTGAGGTAGATTACATAAATGAAACTGTTTCTAAGTGTCTTAAGCATTTAGAGTTCGAAGCTACAATCAAGGATAGACTAAGGAATGCTTTAGACGAATATGATTCTACTGACTTTAGAGATAGAGGTCCACAGTTGGAGAATATAGAGTCAGTAATAAGGGATGCACAAACATACTTCCGAAGAGTAAAGAATAATAATCATGATAATTCATACTTCAGTTTAAAACCTGAAGTATTGATGAAGGAGATAAATGATACATATGATGAGTTATCTAATCCATCAAATATGTTACGTACCGGAATGCAAGGATTCAATGAATTACTTGGAGGAGGTGTTTATTTAGGTAAAGGATATATAGTCTTTGGGTTACCTGCTGAAGGTAAGTCAGGATTCATGTTGAATGTGTGTGTTCAAATAAAGAAGTTCAATCCTAATTATGTGACAAAAGATCCTACTAAGAAACCATGTGTTGTATATATTTCTCAAGAGAATAGTAAGGTAGAGACAATAGAGAGGTTATATGCGATTACAACTAGTAGTGATGATTTCATTAGCCATAAGCCAGATATCATATATCAGCAGATGACTAAATGGGGAAAGATGGTTATATCTGATGAGAGTCCTATAGATATAATTATCATATATAAGGAGCCATTTACTAATGATACTTCATACTTTGATGAAATAGTAGATGAATTGGCCGATGATGGATATGAAGTTATCTTTATCGGTCATGACTATGTACAACGTATTCATTGTCAAGACAAATCAGCTAGAGGAGATACTAGATTAGAATTAGGATTTGTAACTAATGAAGAGGTTACATTTGCTAAGAATCGAAATATAGCCTTTATGACTCTAGGACAATTGAATCGAGATGCAACTGGAAAGATAGATGAAGGTAAGATTAAGAATAAAATTGATCTAGTAAGAATGATAGGTAGAAGCAATATAGGTGAATCCTTATTGATGTTGAATAATATGGATGGAGCCTTTGTAATTGCTAAAGAATATTGTGTCGAAGAAGGAAGATACTATATGGGAATTCAAAGACTTAAGAAGCGTTTCAAAGCTTCTGATAGATCCTATATATATCAACCTTGTTATGAAGATTGTGCCATAAGATTAGTAGAAGATGTAGGAGGTCCTCCACAATTCAAACTGACTATGGCTCCACCACAAAACAATATGGTCATTGGAGCAGATGGACCAATACGTACCAGCTCAATGCAACTTACAAGAATTAAGAACTATGATAAAGATGTGCCGATAGATACTGATACAGAGAGTATAGATGATATACTATTAGCTAAGAGACAACTAATAGGTGGCTCTGGATACTTTGTACCACCACCACAACCAGTATTAGTACCTCCACCATTCTATATCAGGCCTAAGAAAAAGCTAATAGACCCACCATTCAAAATTAGGGTGTAAAGAATAGGTACCTTTCGGTACCTATTTTTATTTTTTACTATTAGTCTCTTTATCTGCTTTAGTAGTAAGAGCTTCTTTAGTATTGAATAGCCAGTCCATCCAATGATGTCTGAAATCTCCTCCTACTAGATTGAATAGAAGAGTCCAGTACAATCTGTTTGGTAAGTTAGTATCATTATACTTCTTACGATAAGTATAATACTTATCTATATCATCCTCTATCCTCTTTATATCACTTTCAATTCTCTTCTTCATTCTAGGATCACAGTATTTTAGTTCTTCTCTAAGGAGTCTTACATTACTAGCAGCTCTCTCCATATCTATTGGATGTTCATCTAGCGAATGCAAAACCATCATTAGAGGAAGCAACAATGTATTTCTTACTGTAGCAATGATAGGAGCATTATCAGCCAACCATTGTTGAGTTACTAGACCATGATTAGAAGGATTAAGTTTAGTAAATGCAGAAGATAAATCAGGACCATATCCATACATAGCAGCAAAACCATCAGAGAATTTCTCAGCAGGATATCCATATATAGTGAATAAGATAATACCTGGATTAATTATACCACTTAATAGTTTACTATATATGTATCCCATAATTCTATTAAGATATTCGAATGGAAGTGCTCCCATAGTAAAGATACTCTTAACAAAATTTATCTCACTCATAGCATTACTAACATGAGTGAAGAAGACTTCTAACATAGCACAGAACTGCATAATCTGTGGATATTCTTTTTTCATTCTTTCCCTGAAATCAATCATCCACTTATTACCACTATTTGTAAAGATTATATAGTGTAACAGAGGAGTAGCAGGATTAAAAACTGTTGTGACTAGTAATGTCACTAAGTTGATACCTCTATGTAGAGCCTCAAACATTCCTATACTTCCATTGACAGCACCAGCAAAGTTATGACCAACTTCATGTAAGATAAGAGCCATACACTCTCTATCAGTGAATTTCTTATCAAATAGAGCACCAGCATGAATATATACTAAGCAGCAATATCCAGCTTCCTTCTTGAACTTATATCCGTTCTTTGTCTTAAGAACAGGGTTCTTCTTAGGATCAGCATCATACTTCATTCCAATGGGAATAGTATATGCATTGATAATTTCACTAGCATCTATCTGAAGATCGAATACTTCAAATCCAAATTCTTCTTCCATCTCATGATTGAATTTCTTTATCAGAGGATCATTGAGACATTTGATATCGAATACATACTTAGGACCAATATACTTAGACCTGAATTGTCCTAGAATTCTCTGAGCATTTATAAGATGTGGAGTTTCACCAAAATATGCTTCATTAACAGGAGTTATGTTTGACCAACAATCTGTATTTAAAATCATCCAGTTTTCCATTTTTAATACACACCTCACTACATAGTATATATTATTTCAAAGTAAACTGGAATATAGCGATATATTATAGTTATGCCGTATAGATAATAGTGTTTAAGAAAGGGAGTATTTACAATGAGTAGCTTTTGGGATAAGTCTTGGGATGAAATCTTGTTAGAGTGCGAGAAGCAACAGACTGATTGGATCGAATGTGACAAAGTAAATATTTATTTAAGGGATAGTAAAGGACAGATCAAATCACAGGCATATCAGATAACTCAGAAAGGAGGATCTAATGAAGTGATAAAATCAATAATTGGAGCTATAGATACTAATAAGAAGAATGCTATTGGAGCATCTGTAACTAAGCTTGATGATTACAATACTATGATAGAGATTCCTAATAGTGATGATAATATTATCATCAATAAAGGAACCTGTATTATTACTGAGGATGAGTTATTCAACAACAGTAGAGGAGGAGATATAAAAAAGCTGGTGAGCTTCATTGGATAAAGCTATGTACTATCTGTTCCTCCTATTCCTATTCTCCATGTTCGTGATATTTATAGATGTATTCACTATAGTACTATTTGATATTCCTACATTCTTTTGGCTCAATGTACATGCATTTTCATTAATATTGATGATTGCTATAGTACTATTGGTCCGTATACTAATGAAGAAATAAAAGATGGGAGGTAGTAATACCTCCCCCTTACTTTTGTGAAAGTGTGAATTGTTCAAATAATAAAGATATATTATAGCTGTAGAAATAGGGATAATGATATTAAGATCCCTATATAAATCTGTTGCCCATATCTATGATACTGGGCAGAAAGGATATGGTGATTTATCATGTTGTGTAAAGGTTTCTACAAAGTATCCAAGAAGTCAGAAAGCATTCATACCGGTATTGTCCAGATGCTTGAGCGTAAGCTGAAGGGACAGGAGATCTCAGTCGGACGTTGGGGGACTTTTGGTCCTCAAACGAAAACCGACGATTTCGGTACCGGATGCCGTTATGGTTATGAAGTTCTCGCTTCTCGGCGAGACGGCATGATCTGGGTTGAGATTTTCGACCGTAAGATCGCATAAAAAAAGGCCCCTCTTCGGAGGGGCCTTTTAAATTCCTCAAATCTTTTATTTTTTCCTGTTATTGTATAGATCGAGATTCTTTTTCTCAGCACTATAGATTTGAGCTAGAAGATTAGCAAAGAGTTCTCGATGCATTAACTTACAGGAACCAGTCTTAAGATCAAATTCCTTGACACTAGCCATGTTATTTACGAATAGTATGAAGCTATATAGATCAGTACTTCCGTAAACATCATATGCTAATCTCTTAGGATTGAATGTATATATGGTTCTTTCTTCTTTATTAAACTTTACTATCATTAGATATGATAGTAGTTCTTCTTTGTAGTCTCTAAGGACATTGAATACAGGTCTTCTTACTCCATCACTATCAGTATCCATGAAACAGAACTTGCTATATTTCAAAGGTACTTTACTGCCTGCTGATATAAAGCTCTTAAGAGTAGATGCTGTGGAGGGATTCACTCCATGTGATGAAGTCAATATTGCTTCAGGCATATATCAGGTACCTCCATATCCAGAATCTCCTTTTGGTCCAGTTGTATTATATCCTCCTTGTTCTTCAATGTAGTCTCTAGAAACTATCTTGAGTCTAGTTGAATCTCCTCCATCGAAGTTACATACAAATCTAGTACCAGGAGGAATAAACTTAGTCTCAAATCTTCTAGTTACTTCCTTAGGAACATCTAGAAGAATAGCACTTCCTGTCTTAGGAAATTGAGCCATTGCATCTATTGGACTTTTATCTTTATTTCTTAGATTAGATAGATCTTTTTGTTGTTGTACAAATTCTTTAGTCTTATCCTTAGTAGGAGTAAGAGCTTGAATATAGAAGTAATGTGGTCCAGGTTTATACTTATCCATAGTGTCTAGACCAACAGCTATTTTGTTTTCTTCCTTCTTGGCTTGCATACCAATTTCTATCGTTTTCATTGTTACTACTCCCTTAATTTCATTATTTATAGGTAAGTTGAACACATTAATAATGCTAAGACTAAATGATATAAAATCCTTAAAGGGAGGTTTATAGATATGGCTATAGTTCAGAATGTTGGGTCTACTAGGAAGACCTATGAAATTCCAGAGGAGTTACTTAGCCAAAAAGCTTTTGAAGCAGGTGCTCTATATATTACTGAAAACGGGAGATTCTATTTTGACTCTGGCGCTCATAATGCTAGAGTTGAATTAGGACCTCAAGTAACATATACTACCGCAGTTGACTTTAATGATCTTACTAAGAATGGTGTTTATCTAATTGAAAATGAAAATAGTACTAATAAACCAGTAGCTATAAAGGGTACTCTGTATGTCCATAGTGGTTCTACAGTATTTACCCAGTTATATGTAGCTACTGATGGTTACCTCTATAGTAGAGGTGGAGTTTTAAACAATGGTACAGTTACTTCCTTCTCTTCTTGGAGACAGGTAGATCTTACTGTTACTACTACATCTAATACAATCAATGTAATTGAGAGTGGTAATCTCAATGATTATCGCTCTGAAGATATTTTCTATGTAAGGAATGCTAGCAGCGTGACTAATGTTCCTACGGCATCTAATGGTATGCTATTTGTAATGAATGATAGTACATCTACAGGACAGTTCTATAATCCGAATAGTGGTAGTGGATACTATCGTACTTACGACACTACCAATGAAACATGGTCTACATGGACAACCACAAAGAACCTTAAAGAGTTAGCAACTACTCCATTACTTCCTTCTGGTACTTCTTATGATCTGAATGGATATGTAACTTATGCTAATACTTCTATTGAAGATATTACTAATGTTACTAATCTACCAGCAGCTAAGAAAGGATTACTAGAAGTAAGGTCTACTAATACTTATGTGTACCAGAGATATACTACTATTGAAAATGTAGTATATACTCGTGTAGGTACTGTAAATGGTAATAGCTGGACATTTACATCTTGGAATCAATTATAAGGTGGTGTGATATCATATGCCAAGACTAAAGTATATGGAAGTTCCTAAGGCATCTCTCCATGGAATTCCTATTCAGGCTGGACAGATTATCCATTGCCTTGATTCCGAAGAGCTGTTTTATGATAACTCCAATACAATCCGTATACAATCTACAAATATTATTCCTATTGATGCTTTAAGCTCAATTCCTAATCCAGAGCATAACAAACTCTACATTGATCGTCATAAGTATATTGATGATTATGGTAGAGAAGTATATCAAGGGCCTGAGTATGCTACGTTATATAAGTACAATGAGAAGGCATATTGGCAACAGGTTAATGAAACCTCTGAAGTCAATAGCTTCTTGTCTTCTTATACTGAACTAGTACCTTCTATTTTAAGTGAAGATGGACAGAATAGAGCACCAGCTACAATGGCTAGTGTAGTCTTTACTGATACAGGAGATAACCTAGAAGATCTAGTCAAAGAGATTAAGGTCTTAAAGGTTAGACAAGAAGAGATTGAAGTAGAGTATAACAACCAGACTGACTTCTTAACTCATCCTCCTTATGATGGATATTTCAAATATCCCAATAGGAACTTCTGGTTGATTGATATTGATGGTGTAATGGTTCCTAAGAGTCAGTATCAGGTTAAAGATGGTAATATAATTGCCTTCCCAACTAAGAAGCTGACTCCTGATAATAAGGTAAACATTACATATATCTTCCAAGCCGATCTGAATTCATCTGATACTAGGACTGCTGGGTATACAGATGGTGGATATATCCTAGATCATAGTATTCCAACCAGTAAGTTATCACAGGTCACCAATAGTTATCATGAGAATACAGAGAATAAGATTCCTACAGCTAAAGCTGTTAATGATGCATTCAATAATATACTTACTAAGCTGAATAACCTAGATATGTCAACTAGGATATATGCAGCAGATTCTAGTTCAAACAACTATGAATTGGTTCTCTTCATTAAGCACTATGTGCCTACTGATATGAATACTATCATTTTTAGAACTAGATATGATGTTGGCTCTGATAGCTGGGTACGTATTAATGATAATGAACCAGTTCCTTTATACAAAGACATTGATACACCAATTAAGCAAGGAGATATCAAGGCAGGAAATATTATCCAAATTAGATATAATGCTCTTCAGAATATCTTCTATCTAATCAATCCAGATATGTACAGAGTTATCAAGGATGTATCTAGATTCTCTATTGATGGACAACAATATGTAGGTCCTCTAGTAGAGATTCCTATTAACTTAGATAACTATGTTCCTGGTATAGATCAGGTAGATGTATACTATGAGAACATTAAACTCTTTGAAGGATTAAACTTCCATTTCAAAGGTAATAGTATTGTTCTTGAAGGATTCTACGCTAATACTGGTGAAACATTTATCTTTGAACGTACTAGATGCATTGCATCAAACCTATAAAAAAGAAAAGGAGACCGTTAAGGTCTCCTAGTTCTTTCTAGTAAAGGTTAGTCATCTGAGGCAAGATCAGATATCCAACCTTAGCAGCGTTTGTAGGGTTGTAAGGATGGATACAATCTTCTTTGTATTGGTTTGTAATCTTTTGAGCTTCTTCTAATGCTTGTTGATACTCTTTCATCTCTGGAGTAAACAATCCAACCTCCGGATAGAGCATGAAGTAGCTATAGTCAGCTTCAAGAATGCTCTGGATATCAGGATTATTAGGGAACCTAAGTCTTGTCTCAAGATAGTTCCTAATCATGATTTGCTTTGACAGGTGATGATACAACCTCTTACAGTCATCCGGATGCAACGCATACATCTGTTCCAGGAAGTTTACGATCTTAAACCTTCCTGCATTAGGATACTTATCCTCCTCATATTCATCATATATCTGTTTGAAGGATTTTACTAAAGATTTGATCTTAGCATTCCCATGCTTTAACAAGATACTTTCTAAGTTCATATAGTAGTATATTGGATTATGTAGTATCATGCTAAAGCATTTAACCCTTTTCTGAAAATCTTCATCAGGTACAATACCATACAATCCTTCTAATGAATCAAGTACATCAAGATCATATGGAGTCTTACACAGGTTATTAGATCTAATATTATTAAGGGTAATAGTCATATTGTCTCTAGTAACCATGAAGTCTGATAAGTGATCTGCAAGAGCAGGATGCTCAAGTATCAGTTTCTTTACCTTCTCAGTAGTTGAAAAGACACTAAGACTATCTGCATTAGTCCTAATAAGATCAATAAGACTTCCTATAAGTTTATCTTTATACTTAGTGGTCTTATCAAGGTTCTCATTCTTCTTTTTGGTCTTGATGTCTTTGATTGATTGGATTCTTTCCTCCTCTCTTTTCTTTAGTAACTCTCTTAACTCATTCTCACTCTTCCAGTTATTGATCAATACATCAATTCTAGTGAGCTGACCATTAGCCTTAATTGAATCAATAACCACTGGATCAACGTGGTTATAGAAGAGAGTAGATAGTGCAGATGATGCCTTCTTAGGATCACTAATAGACATCTCTACAATCCTACCAAAAGACTTATTTATGTTTTTCTTCTTCAGGATATTCTCTATCAATTCAGAGAACTCTTCAAGATATCTAGTCGATCTAGACTTTGGCATTTGTTGCTTCCTCCTTCTTATTAGACATTAACTCGTCTACTCTATTAAGATCTATTGAACAAGGTCTCTCAAGAATCTGACTAATAACGTCTATGTATCTGAGTGAGTCATTGAAGTATGGTTGTGAGTATACAATATCATATCCAGCTTCTTTGACCCCTATATACAACTTGTCCTTCTTCTTATCTCCATCACTATAGAGAGTATACTCAATATGTCTTCCCTCAGCTTCAAGCCTCATAGTAACAAGACCATTGAGTAACATCATGAGCTTAGCATTATACAAAGGACGGAATGGAATATCATCCTTATTCGTGTTTCTGATCTTTATGAACTTACCACGAACTTGAATGAAACTTCCATCCTCTCTGTCTCTAATAAACCCTTCTCTATCTGCATACAAGTTTAAGATATCGAGAAGATAATTATTGAGATTATAGATAAGGAACTTTAGTTCTTCTTTTTCTTTTGGTTTCAATTGCTTCTTTCTTGCCATTATTCATGACCTCCAATATAAGTAATATTAGGTGACTTCCTTGTGAAATTAGTAGAAAGAGTATCAATACCATTAAGAATCTTATCAACAGCATTGATAATCTCTTTATTAATGGTCAGAGTATATTTAGTTTTATACCTTGTATTACACGTATACACGCTAGCAATTACCTTCATAGTATACATGGTGATATATGACTTTACTGTATCCTCATCAATACCCATATAGAATTTCCAATCTTTAGGATCAATTGATTTAAGAATACTACATACTCTAAGATTACAATCAATTTCACCAATGCTTATTACGACTTTGTCAACTTTGGCTCTGTTAAGAGTACCTCTAAGGTAATGTACTCCTTCATGAATCATAGTAGTGACGAACATGAACATGTTATAAGATTTTGACTTCTTAGGATTGTAGATATTTCTCATGTAGATCACAATACCATCTTTTGGAGAGTACTGTCCAAGTATTCCATGGTTAATAATACTTTCATCTAAGTTTACTGGACACTTTACATTGAGAGTCCTGTTAAGCCAAATACTAGCATTAACACACTCATCATAAAACACGGGAAACGGATAGGAATTAGGTGACTTCTTAATCATAATTACAACACTCCTTTCATAGTCACTTCTATAATATATCGACATTTTTAATTTTGGTCAGAAGGAAATAAAAGAAGGTACTCTTTCGAGTACCTTCTAAAATAGTTCTAATTAGAACCTATCAGGGTTCGACATTGCCGGACTCATCACTAAGCTCGATCCAAGACATGGCCTCAACGACAGCAGCCTCAGAAAGAACCTTCGTGGTGTCAGGATCATCAACATCAATCTGGCTTGCAGAAGTGATGATGTTCGCAAGAGGAACATAAGTGCTCTGAGCGTCCTGCTCAATCTCACTCTTAACTGCCATGACAGCAGCTTCAGTAGCAAGATTGGTTGCACGGTTAGCAACAGTAGCGTCGATAGTAGCACCGCCAGCCTTGTAGCCAGAAGCAGAGGCATTACCCTGAGCATCAGCAACAACGACCTCATCAGTATGACCAGCACCAACCTTATCCATCTTAGTGGTGGAAGGAGGTACGTACATACCGTCGGCCTTAACCTCAAGAGCGTTGTCAGCCTGAGCAGAAATCTTAACATCAGCCTTGATCGTGTTCTGACCAGTTGTCTCATCAGTAGCGATGGTGATATCAACCGTCGTAGAATCAAGATCATGATAGAGCTGAACAAGATCAGCAGCAGGAATGTTAACCGTAGTACCATTCTGCATGGTAAGAACTAGGTTCTTAGTGGTATCATTGTAGCTACCGCCAGTGATGAAGTTATCAAGAGGAATATTAGCACTGGAAAGTGTAGTACCCTCAAGGTCCTTCAAGGCGATAACGCCAGTGGCACCATCATAAGCAAGAGTAACACCTAGCTTCGTAAGAGGTACGGACGTAGTCTGACCATTAACGACATAGGTGATAGCCTTGTTAGCAGTGTCATAACCAACTGCGGTTACGCACTGAGCGAGTGTGGATGCTGCAACAGACTCAACATAGCTCTTAACAGCAGCGCCAGAGACAGGATTAGTAACTCCGACATCACCATTTAGAACCGTAGAGCTAACAGCAGGAATCACAACACTCCAAGTAGTACCATTATAGACAGTACCCTCACCATTCGTGCTGTTGATGTAGAGCTTACCAATAGCACCGACAGCAGGACGGCCATCAGCGTTATGAGTAACTACAGCAGCAGAATAGTTAGAATCACCACGATAGAGTTCCTTGGTATCAGCAAGGAAATACAGTACGCGAGATTCATGGGAAGCCATTGCATCATACTGTGCACGGCTGCAAAGAACATATGAAATCATGTTATTAGTAGCAGGCATGGAAATTCCTCCTTCAATTTATTTTCTTTTGAAATAAACATCATTTTTTCTCTAGATATACTAGAGTCTTACTAAGATGTTGGATTTTAGGAGCCTAAGCTGTTCATACGATCATTCTTCCATTCAAGAAGCTCATTGACCTCAGGTTTAGTGTAATAGTTAGTAGTGATATAATCAAGGTCAACTCTTTCATTGAATGTATTCTCTGCTGTCTTATATTTCTTGACTGATTCAAACCAGGTTGTTCCACCATCCCATGTCTCAAAACGATATATATGAATAGCATTAGGCTTCATAGAGATATCATTACCAAACTCTAGATAGACCTTACAGTCATCATGGATATAGATAATAGGTTCAATATTACTAGACTCTACTTTCCATAGTAGAGTAGCATGTCTGGATGCATCTTCCTCTGGAGTAGCTAGCTTAATGATAACTCCATCAGAAATACTACTATATGAAAATCTATCCTTAAGAACAACTACGTTAGCATCATCTAATTCAACCTTTACAATAGGTGCTGTGCCATCAGGAGTAGACCAACGTAGAGTACTAAACTGATCTACATAAGGTACATATCCTGGTTTAGCATTCCAGAAGTTATTCATCTGGATAATACCATCTCTATTGGTGATAGATGAGAAATCATATCCATAAGAAGGAAGACACTTCTTACCACCAAAGGTTTCTGCTTTTAACATATTTGCTCTTAGATAGCTGATATACTCTTTTAGATTAACTCTTCCTTGTCCGTCTACCTCAAGAATCATATTGTCAGCCGACATATCAGTACTAATCAAATTAAGAATCTGTTGAGTTACATTAATTAGTTCAGATGGGTCTTTAGCTGATGCAATATAAATAACTCCTCTTTCATTATCAATCACTAATTCTCTAGGTTTAGCCAAATGACGTTGTTTATAATCTAGAGGAATCAGTGGGAATCTATCGTTATTTTCTAAATTCATCATTGTATAACACCCCCATCAATATTAATTAAGAGTTGCCCTAGCCATTAGGCTAGGGCTTTCTCTTATCTATCGCTAATACCAAGGTTCAGAGTACTTCTATCAAGAGGAGCACTGAATAGGTTACTAGCATCAAGCACCATAGAATGATAATCCTTATTCTTTGGATCCATCTGTACATCAGACTTACCAGAAGGATCTTTATAAAGCATCTCAAACTGATCACCATTATACAGATTACTTCTTCCATACCAGTCTCTTACAATCTCCATTACTAGAGCTTCCTTAGTAAAGTCCATAGTAAACCTAGGAGATGTATCACTCATAAGAGTATGGATATTGAATAGCTCATTAAGATCTTCTAGATCTAAGTTGTTAATCAATGTATCGTAGTTGGAGTAAGTAGTGAAGTAAGGTTTAAGATCTGCATTCTCTGGAGTATGACTCATTAGCATGATATTGTATCTAGATTGCTGATCTCTATTGATCCTTACCATATTAGCACTAATATCTGTGATATCTTCGAGATTAACCTTTTTACCATTCAAGAACAACCAGAACAAAGTCTTGGATAATGGATGCTTAAGTAGTGACTTATTCATCATTACATATCCTTGTTTCCTAATGGTAGATATAGTAACATCATCATCCATCTCTACTACGTTCCTACTGTTAGAATTATAGATATATACATATCTTAACTGAGTACCTTCAAGATGTTCATTCTCATTAAGCTCTAGAATCTTATTCTCTTCATCAATCTTATATCTTTCTTTATCTAGTAAGATACTTCCATTGAATACTAAGATGCTGTTACCAGCTTCAAAGTAGTTGGGGAATGGTATTGGGATATTATACTTAAATCTCTCATCTTCAATCTTACCACCAGTAGCAGTAGTAACAGTAAGAGTCTTAATATCATCATACAAGAAGATGAATTTAAACTCAGATGCCTCTGCAAAGATAGGATCATCCCAATGTTTAAAGGTGATAGTATACTTATAAGAATCAAAGGTATATCTAGAGGGATCTAATATCTCTCCATTGACCATGATGATGAATCCAGAATCCTTATCAGATCTCTCAGGATAAGGAATATCATATGTGAATACATCACTTTCAAATGGAACGGATACTTGATCAATCTTATGGTATCTAGAGCTACCCACGTAGTTATAAGTATAGATACTCTTAGCTTCATCATCTAAATAGAATGATACAAACCTAAGGGTTCTTCCCTTCTCAAATCCTCTAGTATCAGTAAAGATAATATTGCAATCTTCATCAATATAGTACCTTCTACTGTCAAGAACTACTGAACCAAGATATACAATGAATCTATGCTTCACATTCTTTAGCTGACCAAAGATGTTGAATAGATCATACTTAGTCTGATTAGGATCCTCAATAGTAATATTATGCTCGAATGACTTGATCGTCTTATACTTGGAGTTATAGGAAACCATATAGATATTATCACCCTTCATAAGTGGTTCATTAAAGATAATCTTGTTAGCATCTCTATTAAGAATATACTGTACTCCTTCAGTAAGTAGAATACCATTCTTCATAATGAATACTGGTCTACCTTGTCTTACGTACTCACTTATATCAAACTCAGCTCCATCCATTCTACTAAGCTCAGTATCAATCATACTTTTACCAATAGCAATATGATCATCTCTTACTTCATTGACTTCTTTAAGTAGTATGTCCTTAGTATTGATATGCATAACCTTAGTAATTGGGAACCCAGTAATGCCCTGACTATCAAATTCATATGTATCATCAGCAGGAGCAGTAATCTTAGTCTCTGTCTTGATAACTCCACCGGTATCCACTTCATATGGTTTATCTTTAATCTCAGCCTTCTGAATAATCTCTCTACCTACCTCTATAGCAAGATTCTCTATATTGCTCTTACCTTCATTGAGTAGTCTAGCAAAAGATGTACTATAATAGTAGACAAACGGGAATGAAATACTATATCCTTCAATTACCTTAGCACCATTATAACTATGAACTCTATTGTTGATTAGATACTTAGCATAAGACTCAGCCCAAGAACTTACCACTTCTTTACCTTCTAAGAGTACTCTCTGGAAGGAAGTCTGATGGAAGTCTACTACTGGGAAAGTAGATAAGACACTAGCTTCCGTTGTAGCACCATGATAAGTCTTCACTTTATTATTGATGAAATACTTAGCTCTAGCTATTAATTGCTTCATTAGATTCTCTTTGTCCTTATATAATCTATCTATAGTCACTGATACAGTAGTCTTAAATGGAACCTCTATTGTATAGGTAGGATTATTACTTACTTCTTCAACCTGTCCTGTAGTATATCTCTTGATCTTAGAGTCAATCATATTCTGAGCTATCTGAATAGCTTCATTTCTAATAGTCATTCCACCTTGTCTTAATATCTTAGATATAGTAGTCTGCATCCTATATATATATGGGAATCCAGGTAGGTCTTTACTAGACATCAACTCATACCACTTCATATCGTATTTTACTTTAGATGGAGTCCATACTGTATCAAATGGATTAGGAACTGTACTGACTAGATTAGTGTCTGGTAATCCAGTAAGATCAACAAACTGTGTAATGTAGTTTACAGCATTCTGAATAGTTTCTGCTCTACCGTCAGTAAGAAGACTATGAGTAGATATAGAATTCTTATATACGATAGGTAGAGATCTATTCACACCAGCAGCATCATTGTTCTTCTTAAGAATCTGATATTTGAGTCTATATTCAATGAGTACTGTAGCAGCTTCTATGACTAGGTTAGAGATGATCTCTTTAGCCCTATTAACCATAGCGTCCGAGTCAGCTACTGCATTAACATCAATGAAGTCAATGACATCTTTAACGAAATCTCTAATCCAATTCTCTGCTTCTGTCTTAGTTCCCTTTAGAAGAGTATCTACTGTAGTGGTATACTTGTTCTTCAGAGGGAATGTACTTGTATATGGGTTATATAGAGCTTCACTATTGAATTCTAGCTTATAGTCGATAAGTTCCTTGATAGTATTGATAACCTTATTCCTTAGCTTACTCATATTATCAGACATTACATCTCTTACAGGTAATTGCATATTAATACTAGCAGGAAGATTAGTCATGTATTCTGTAGATGGGAGCCTATCATAAGTGCCCATTAGAGCTTTACTCGTCATGAGTTTAGAGAAAGGAATCTGCATATGATAAGTAAGAGGTAATCCCTCTAGATCACTCATAGTAATATCAGTAGTAAAATCATCATCTACAGTATAGAAAATAGTATGTTCATCCACTTCACCTGGCATATAGTAGATTACTACAGAGATGAAGTCACCTTTCTTGAACTGATTAGGAGCAAAGGTTAGATCTCCAGTATATCTATTGATAGCCCAATACTCTGAAGGTACATATAGACCATGATATAGTACCATGATGCTATTACCATCCATGAGATATTCAATATATCTATCACTACCTAGATTGTAATGAGTCTGTCCTTCTATCTGTACAGGAATATGAATAGTCTCTGAATAGATACCATTCTCTTCATTTACATAGATAGCTACATTCTGCTCTTCACAAGCATCATAAATAAAAACAAAAGTGAACTGATCACCTTCGAGTACACCAGTACCATCAGTGATAGTCATGATTCCTCTATTAACCTTATACCTAGAAGGATCAAAATATACTCCATTGTGGAATACAATGAAATCTTCTCTATATGTATATAGCTTAAATGGATATGGAATATGATAGGATATCTGTCCATTCCTAGAAGCAGTAATGGATACCATCTTAGTAGTCATATTTCCACTATAGTCCATATCTTCAAATTCAATAGGACCATAGATTACTTCCACTTTATCCCCTCTTCTAAATTTCACTCTAGAATAGAGGTAAGGATCTGAGAATACATTGTTTCTCTCTGGTAGAATGAGTCTATAGAAAGATCTATTTAAGATATTACCATTAACAAATACCATATACTGATTCTTATTCAAAGAGGTTACAAAGTCAGGAGTCAACCTAATCTTCATACCATCCTTCTGAATATTTCTAAAGCAGTATTTGAATTGGTTCTTAGTAGCAATCATGACTTCCTTGTTGATATAGTAGTTATCAAGAGCAATATTTCTATCACTATCCACAGTGAAGTCGATACTAAACCAAGACCTTTCATTTAATCTAATCTTTCCTCTATAGTCATGAGTCTTAGGATCTCTTGAATACATTGCTAGTTCATCATCATCGAATACCTTTTCTTTGATTAGCTTAGTTCCTTCTGCTAATTGATTATCTACAATATAATTTTCTATAGTATTGATGATATACTGCTCTACTCCTTCTTTACCATTTTTTAGTAAGAATTCAGTATTGATATTGAAATTCTTGATAAGCTGGAATGGACCAGTATATCTAGTGATGTCTGAATAGTTATTGATATTCTTCAGGAAGACAAACTCGAATACATCATCATCTTTTATTTCTCCAATATCTACCGGCATATCAAAGGTATTGACATGATAGACGATATCAGAGTAGTGCTCATATAGTAATCCATTGTGGAATACCATCACATACGTTTGCTTCTGTTTATACTTAAGCAAGAGCATGTTAAGGATACCAAAAGCATTACACATCTTCTTGATTTCCTTACCAGTGAATTGCTTAGTCTCTACAGTATTAATCATCTCATAGATCTTCGTTAGATACTTAGAATCATATGAAGTCATATATCTAAAACTACTCTTTACATTGTCATCATAGTCCTTATTCCTTTGGAGCTTAAAGTCAAAAGAAGTATTAAGAATCTTAGGATCAATTCTATCATTCTTTACTTTACCTTGAGCTATATTCTTAGCCATTTCTATATTAGGAATCTTATTAAGGATATTGTATACATGGTTGACATCATTACGATAGAAACACTTTACCTTATACTTAGTATCAGGAGACCCATTCATATAGAATAGATTGAGCTTGTTGATAACTACATCAGCTTTATCATCAAACTCTTTAGCTTTCCATACAAAGAAGTTTCCTCTAGTGAGCTTTACATTAACATCTATATTCAGATCATATCCTTGAATATTATCACCATTAGCAAATGAGAACTCTCTGAACGTAACACCAGGGTGTTTATAGTACACTACTACTCTTCCTGACTCATCTAGTTTACCAAGACTATTAAACCTGAAGATTTCAGTATATCCATTACCAGGCTTAGCTCTATTCTCAGTATAGAAGATATTGAATGGAAGGTTAATAGCCCTTACACTCTTGATCTCCATTATTTGAACGAATCTGTGTTTAAACGGATTACTAGGAATCAGTAGATAAGTATATCTGATATCATTAACAACGATAATATCAGACCATTTTAAATGAAGTCCATTTACAAATAACAAGAAAGGATAAATCTTTCCTTGTTCTACAGCTTTATCTAGGGTAAGTTTATATAGAGCATCACTCTTGTTTGTGATATTATAGACCTTATCTCTAATACCCTCTACTTTCAATACTAGATGTTCATCATCTTGGAATGTTTCATTATCATATCTATATCTTCCACTACGAATGAAACTATACTCTAGGTCAATCATAGTAGGAAGAAGACTCTGTTGTAAGTCTGTAACTAAAGAATCTGTATGTTGATATGCATCAAATACAACTTCTTCGATACAGCTTTTGATATTTGGAATCATAGAGTCATAACCTCCTTTGTTAGCCTATTATATTAGAGTTCAGGCCAAAAAATAAAAGGGTACCCGAAGGTACCCCATATTTAATCTTTCTTTATATGTCTATTTATCTCACTCAATACATGATCAACTATCTTAGTTGCCCATGCTTTGGTGATTCCTTTGCATTTTAGATTCTTATATAGTCTTTTGATCAATTCATCTCTCATTCTATACTGGTATAGATCATTCTTAAAATCTATGGTTGGATTGAAAGTACGATCAAGTATATCAATGTAGAGATTGCTACGACGAATGTCTTTCTCATTAGTGTGTTTTATATATAGATATCTACCAACGAGATAAGCGTTCATTGTTTTTTTTAAACGCTTTTCTTTCTCTTCTTCGCTAAGATCAAATTCGCTTAAATCATCCGGATCTAACCAGATAATACCTTCTTTGATCATTTAGCTTCCTCCTTTGGTTTCTACCAAATGTAACAAATAACAAACATCAGGTAGAAGATAATGAATCCAAAGCAAATGTTAATCAACGGCTCATATTTCTCATCAATCTTCATTGTTTTCATAATCCTCATCAATCTCCCTCATAATAGACTTAAGCTCACTCTTAGTTACCTTTACATTACCATATTCTTCTTCAATGCGGCATTTAATAAACTCCAATTTATCCTGTTCTACGTGGTTATTTACAGTTTTATTGTCATAGCTCTGACTAAGATGAAACAAATCAGTTGAGAATGAATCTTCATATTCTTCTAAAGTAAGTGATATTATTCCTTCTTTCTCTTCTCCCTTTTCTTTGTAGTTGAAAGTGTATTCTTTCTCTCCGCTAAAATACATACTTTATCCCTCCTAAAGATATCTTTGATTTCACCAATATATGTATAGTTCTCAATCCATTTGTTATTGAACCAGATTGTAGACTCACAGTCAAAAGCATTCAAGGTCATATATAACCACATCGGAACATCTATTGGTGGATAACAAGTCTTGCCAAGAGCGATAGCACCAAGTGTGAAATTTACCCCATCATATTTTTTGGCTAATTTATGGTAATCGAAGTAGATTTGATTAAAGTTATTCTTTATTAATGGTAAATACCTCTTAATATCCTCATTTGAGTTGATAGTCAATACCTTGACATCTTCCTTTGGAACTACCTTGAATACAGAGTAATGTCCATTAACAAAGAAATCCTCATAATAACTCCATTCCAACCATCCAGTCTTAGTAATTGGTTTCATCATGGTAGATGACCACAGTGCTTTTTCTGGTTTTCCAACAATATTTGGTGTTAAATCGAATTCTGCCTTTTCAGGATCAAATTCTCTACAATGCATAATGATCTGATCTTTCATTACTATCATCCTTTCTTAAACACATCATTATTTATACGACACATCTATAATATATGCCTATTTTTTGGTTTGGTTAGAAAAAAGAGGTACCTAATGGTACCTCTTTTCTATGTTACCCAATAGTATTAATTATAGCTTTAGTATATCCAACCATGTTGTTACCACAGATCTTCTCAATAGTCTTCTGGTTATTAAGATATACTCCATGATATGCATCTGTAATCATGGCTGAGAAGTTAGGGAAGTACTCTAGACCAAATGCTACTCTAGCACCACCATACAACCACATCCACTTTTCTGTGAAAGCATCAATAGTAAGTCCAGGTACCTTGATCATATCACTGAGAGCTTCTACAAATAGCTTAATATTACCATAGTCATCATCTTCAATCTGACTATCTACAATATCAGCTTCTCTCTCAGAAATACCAGCATCTTTTAGTACCCTGGATCTTACACTACCATCAAAGTTAGGATTCTTAGACCCATTATTATTGAAGCAAGCTACACATTTATAGAAATACTTATGTACTGCATATTCACACTTAGGCTTAGCATTATCCATATTACTAATCTTAGCAATATATTCAAGGATATGTAAGAATAGCTTAGAGAAGCAAGCAGCTCCATAGTCCATATTATTGAAACTGAATAACTTCTCTGGCATCTTATAGTAAAGAAGATTAACAATTGCATTATTCAAATGAGCAATAAGGATCTCTGGTTGTCTAAGATTACCATTAGTATCAAATAATCCTCTAGCGTTAATAAAGACTTTGAGAGGACTAGCTACTGCCACATCTTCTTTGAATACAATTGGAGGAGCTGAATATGGAATGAAGTTATCATCATATACTAGATTACCACCAGACTGTACTGGCTTAACATTCTCTGGAGTATTAGTCTTCTTATTAGTCATAGGAGCATTAGTACCAGAGATAGTTCCAATAGTAGGAGCTTTATTACCCTTCTCTGCTTCAGCTACTACCTTATTGACATAGCTCTCATGAGTAGCTCTTCTTCTTACATCCTTAGCTGTCATTACAACAAAAGGATTAGGACATTCACCATCTAGGAAGATTACATTATCACTAAGCATACAGTCAACGAAAGCACTAGATACAGCTCTCTTCTTAACATCATGGACTGCATCTCTAAATTGATCAGACTCTTTATTGATTACCTTAGCTGACATGAGATAATTGAATAGCTTCTTCTCATACTCAGATCTAAAGGCATTATATATATACGTGTCACTATAGACTTTTACTGTTTTACCCATTCTAGGTACCTCCTAAATTAAAGTGGAAATCTTTATTCTAAAGTTTTAGGTTGTAGACTTTATTAATAAGAGAGGTGATATAAAGTGAATGCAGGGCGTAAAAAAGCAGAAACGATGCTATATAAGGTATTTGATAAGTTCGATAAAACAGGACAGAATTCAGCCTTTTGGAAAGCTAAATTTGCTAAGATGAATGATAAAGAATTCACTAAGCTCATGGCAAGACCATGGCCTATATTCTTTCAGCATAAATTGTTTGAAGTAGAACCTACTCCTACAGATATCATAGAAGGTCTTAAAGAGCTAGGAGTTTCATTAACAGAAGTTGTAAATCTTCCTTATTTATATAGAAATCAACAAGGTAATCCAGTACAGACACAGAAGTGTATAGTAGGACCTCTACCTATAAAGAAAATGAAACAGTTCCTTACTAAGAAAACTGGATGGTCTACAAATATCAATAGTAGAGATATGAGAACTGGTCTACTTATTAGCCATGATAAGAATGGTAATACTTCGGATAGAGAATTTGAAGCATTACAAGTAGCTTCCTTAGATGTAACTACTAAAGAGATGCTAGGGCCTAGAGCGGATGAAATGAATGCTAAGAATGTCATGTATAATTCTATAACTACTCTAGGTAGAGTATCACTTAAAGACTTACCTAAAGATCCTTCAGATGCATTATCTCGAAATATGTTAGATGCTTATTTAATTGGGTCATGTTTCAAATCTAACCTTATCTCTGAGGATTATCACTTACATAAGACCTTACAAGATCGTAAGAGAGTTACTAGAGAAACATAACCTTTTTAAAAATTAAATAGCAATCTACTACAATATAAAAGATTAAAAGGAGTGTTTATATAATGGAGAATAACGATAAGAAAGTAATGACGGTGGATGGTCTATGTGAGACCTTAAACATCAGTCAGAATCTTGCATATCAATTACTGAAGACAGGACAGATTCCTTGTTTCAAAATTGGTAGGGTATGGAAGATTCCTACTCAAGGAGTAGATGATTTCATTAAGAAGCAAGCTGAGTCTAATGCTGTAGTAAATCTTAAGACTCCACCTCCATATACCTTTAAAGAAACAGTTAAGTAAAACTATTAATAGGCACATATTATAGATGTGGTTATTGATAGGTCTCTTTTATTAAAGGAGGTGAAAGATGATGTCTAATGATAACTATGGGGTAATCCAAGAGATGGGCGACTACGGTAACTTTACGTTACTGAATCGTAATGACAATGAAGCAGCAAAAAGGTTACAAGAGAAAAGAAGGAGATCTGTTAATGAGCAGGTATCCTATGATGGTGGTCAGGTGAGACTTGGTGATTGTTCTCATCTTGATCGTTAATGTAGGTGGAGCTGTTATAGCTCCACCGGAATTTTAGAAAGGATGATTTGATGAGGAAGTTTGTACGTGAACACAAAGACATGCTGATAGTGGTATTACTGGCTAGCTTTATAGCTTCGCTCTGCACATTTTCCTATTGGTTCTATGATACTCAGCAGATTATGCTTAAGAAGCAAGAAGAAGTTGAGAAGAAACAGAAACAATTGGAAGAAAGGATGCAGAAGGTTTCAGATGCAGTAGAAACCATATATGATGTCACATTCACGTTACAACACAGAATCGACGACGTACAAGAAAAGCAGCAGAAGCTGATATTCGAAGGACCTGTGGCTAGACAGGATATTTCTAGCCTTACCTTCTCAGTTGATTCTGACTTGAAAGCGGAGGCTCCTACTCTTACAGTATCTGATATGGATGCATTGATTGTAGAGTGGGATCGTCGTGCAGGTGGAAATACAGGATTGGTAGGAAAGGGCTATGCGTTTATCACAGCCGCTAAGAAGACTGGATATAATCCTGTATATTTACTTGCCCATGCAGCAGTAGAGTCTGGATGGGGAACTTCTAATTTCGCTGTATCTAGGGGTAACTTATTTGGTATCGGTGCCTTTGATAGTAATCCCAATAATGCCTTTGAGATGGGTGACTCCATTGAAGCTGGCATTGTAAATGGCGGAATTTGGATCAATGAAAACTTCTATGATGGACGAGGAACTAGGACCTTACAAGAGATGTACAATGCTAACTATGCTAGTAATCCTGCTTGGGCAGGTCAGATCTCGGACATCGTAAATACTAGTTATAGAATCCTTGGAAATATTATTTAAAACAAGGGTATACATACTAGTATGAGGTGAAAGACACCGATAAAAAGAGTTAACTTGAAATTGAAAGAGAGATAGTGTTTGTGCTATCTCTCTTTCATGTATTTTTTATTAAAGGAGTGTACGAATAATGAAGGTTATTGGTATTGGTGCAGCAGGTAACAAAGCTGTATTGAATGCAGTTCAGCTAAAGGCGATTGAAGCAAAAGATTGTCTTATGATGAATTCTACTACTAAGGATTTTCCTAAAGAGAATGAAGTAGTAGATGCATTGGGTAATAATATCCATATTGAGTGTGCTCTTATCTCATCCATTGGTGGATGTGGTAAAGAGAGAGAAATTGGTAAGGATATCATGAGAGAATATCTCTCTAATAGAAACGTAGTGGCTAAGCTCAAGGACTTTGTCACCGAGAATGAAGACCATGTGGTTATCGTCACATCTATTGCAGGTGGTACTGGTTCTGGTGGAGCTAATCTCTTGGGTAAGTTCATTCATACTGATCTTTTTCAAGAGGAAGGTCTTGTAATGGATATCACCATCATTGGATTCCGTGGATTCAATGAGGATCTTCGTGAGAGAGAGAATACATTGAACTTCTTGAAGGAAATTGATCCTGAGTTCACTGTACAGCTTATTGATAATTCTTCTTTCATGAAGAGTTGTGATGGCAATAAGGTAGTAGCAGAGAAGAATGCGAATATCAACTTCGCTATCAGATTGTCTCTGATGGCTGGTAGGAAGATTGCACCTTCTTCTCAGAACATTGATGCTACTGATCTCTATAAGTTGGTAACTACTCCTGGTTATCAGCAGATCGAATATGCTCAGCTTGATACGATCAAGAACAAGGAAGCATTCCAGAAGGCTATCAAGGATATGATTGATAATTCTAATGGAATTGAGACAGTTCCTAGTTGTGCTTGTTTCGGTATTATGCTGAATGTAAATCCGGACACTCTTAATTACTTTGACTTCGACTATACTTATCTCAAGTCAGTATATGGTCAGACTATTGAGACGTATATTCATATCCAGTACTGCGATGATGTCACTGACAAGTATGAGTGGATGGCAATTATCGTGTCTGGATTGGATCTCCCTGTTAAGTATCTCCAAGCTGTATATCAGCAGTACTTGCAGATGGATAATGAAATCACTACTAACAAGAGTAAGAATGAAGATTTCTTTGCTGCTCTTGGTGAAATTAAGACAAATGCTATTACTCCTAGTATGAATCGTGGTAGGAATCGTAAGGGTGTTAGTCGTAGGGGTACAGTTGTGAGCAAAGTTCTTCAGGAGGCTAATGAGGAACCTAAGCCTCAGCGTCCAGTTACAAATGGAAATGTAACAATGAACAAACCTAATATGAATGAGGTTCTTCAGGATGATACACCGACTGTGAAGAATACCTTTTAAGATTAGGAATAAGGAAGGAAGGTCAATATGGGTACAGATTACTGGAAGCAGGATGTTGATCATTTCAGATCCGAAAGTGATCAAGATACTGGAAGAGAGAGAATAATCTTTAACGGTATTGATTCTTCCTTGGATAGGGAAAATAGGCTTAACCAAAAGGTTAGGCCTGTCCCTTTTCAAGGAATCAATTTTCCGGAAAGAGAGTTTTATGAGAAGGTGTCATTTGACCAATCAGAAACAGTCAATCCAAATTGGCTGATGCCTATTCTTATGAATAGTGCTAATAAGAGTCCTCAAGAGATTGAAACTCTTATTGATGGTCACTTGTATAATGTAATCAATAACTTAGTTATATCTTGTACTGATGTAGATTACTTCCCAGTATTCAAGATACCATCTGTATTGATTGCGATAAGGATGATGCTGTCTAAGATCAATGAGTTTGATTCTGAAACCATCATCAATGTTAATCATCTGGTAAGAAAGGGGATAATAGAGCAAGAAGATAAATCTGATAATAATCCTCTGATGGATCTCTATAGAGGAATTGCAGTAGAGATAAATAGGGATAAGATTAAGCAGGTACTTGGCATCAATATGAGGGGTCATTCTCAATATGAGATTACTCCTAGGGCTGCCATGTATATCTGCATGTCTAGGTACAGTGCTTTCGATCGTAGTTATATTACCAATGTAATGAGATTGAATAGCACCTTAGCATCATTCTCTAACTCAAATCTCATATTCAATGAACAGATTCTTATTGATATCTATGAGATTCTGTTCGATGTATTAACTCCGTTGGTTTTAGGTACTATGTTTGATACAGATATCTATAAGCCAGGAGTAGGAGAGGATGAAGTACCTGAAGCAAGGATAGAAAGTGCATCATTACAAGTGAATGCAGTATTGTCGATTCTGGATGCTCAAACTATTCCAGTTATTGAGAATATCTTAGTCACTTATAATGATCGCTTCTATGCTCAAAGGGCAGGAGATATCAACAATATCAGAGCTTCTATGAGAAGTCTCAGTCCTGCTGATTATCCTAACTTGTCTAAAGTTGTTGACTCACTTTGCCAGAGAGGATGTTTCATTCCATGAGAGTAGATAATAGTACACTTCACAAGATGGCCACTGAACTTAAAGTGGCTGTAAAGATGTATATTAATACTAAGAACTCAAGTAAGTTATGGTCTTGCTTGAATATGTACCAGAATAGATATATTACTATGCTACTGTCTAGGTTTGATAATTATGGTGTAAATATGGAATATGAGAAGAGTGGTATTAGGGTAGTCAATTTTAAGACTGGAGAAATCAAGTTCTTTAAGATGGGCTATCCTAAGACCTATAAAGATACCGGTAACAAAGTACATGATAAAGTAAGAAGGCAACATCTTGGAGAGATGAGACCAGTAAAACCTAATCAGTCTCTTATCAAGATGCCTTCTACTGAATCATTGATGGAAGACTTTAGGTTAATCTTAGCTGCTTCTATCTGGTCTGATAAAGATCCAGAAGAGATAGAGATCTATTGGAAGGTAAAGCAGCTTAAGCCTGTAATTGATCATATCTCTGAAAAGGGATTTGATGATGAAGAGGTTAATGAAAAGCTAAAGTTTATCCTTTCAGATCTTACTGTTAGCCAGAAGAATAAGATTCTCTCTTGCTTCGACTGTAAGAAACCTGGAAGACATAATAGCTTCTTTAAGGGCATAAGATTCAGTTCTAAGTCTGATTTCGGTGCCATTAATAATAATGGACAATACATGAACTTCAGATACAATCAGCTTAATCTTAGACCTACCGCAGAGCTTATCAAAGCTTGGAAGGTAGCTATTAATTAAACATGGGCAAAGGTACCGAAAGGTACCTTTGTTTATTTTTTATTAAAGACACTACTTTATAGTAGTACAGTTTAAGGAGGCATTATCAATGGCTAGTTTACTTGCATCTATGTATCGGGAAGCAGTAAAGGCATATGAAAATATTGGACCAGAAAAGGAAGCAGATGTAGGATATTCTACAGGATTTCCTAACTTTGATATGCGTAATGCTATAAAAGTACATGTTAAGAATGAGGAAAAGGGGTTGGATTTCTCATACTATCAGGTAGGAATAGTAGATGGTAGTATGAATACTATTCTTGGTAGGTCAGGTAGTGGTAAATCTACTTTCACTTATCAAATAGCAGGTAATATTGTAAGACCATTTCCTAATGGTACTATCTATGCTGATGAGTTAGAGTCTGGAATGCAAGATTCTAGAAAATCTCAGCTTACTAAGTTCTATGGAGAGGAATACGAGAGAAGGGTAATCTGTAGAAATACAGGAATTACTAGTGAAAACTTCTATGAGAATGTAAAGCTTGTTAGGGATCTCAAGGTTACTAATAAAGAGAAGTTTGAATATAATACTGGGTATCTTGATTATAAGGGTGACCCTATCTATAAACTAGAACCCACTTGTTACATTCTTGATTCATGGGCACTATTAAGACCAGCATCATTGACTCAAGAAGAAAAGATCTCTGGGCAGATGAGTGTAACCTCATCGGTAAAACTGAATACAGAGATTATCAGAAGAATCATACCTATGTTGAAGGAAGCAAATATCAATCTCTTCATCATCAATCACATTCTTAAGGATGTAAAGATTAATCCATATGATAGAACACCTGCTCAGGTACAATATCTTGATGAGGGTGAAAGGACACCTGGAGGAGATACAGTAATGTATCTGGCTAATAATCTGATTAAACTATTCGACTCTAGTTCTAGTAAAGATATGCAAGCTCTTGATATTGATGGTGGTAGTATTGTAGCTTGTAAGTTCTTAAAATCTAGGACTAATAAGGCTGGTAAGACAACTTACTTAGTCTACAACCAAGAAGATGGTTATGACCCTGAACTATCTCTCTATATCAATCTCAAGAAAGATAAGCTTATTGAAGCTAAAGGAGCTTGGATGCAAATGGTCGGACATCCAGAGTTCAAGTTCCAGCAGAAAAACTTCAAGAATAAGCTTAGAGAGGACGAAGCATTTAGGAATACATTTATGCAATTTGCTATGGATTATCTTGCTAAGATGGTTAATGATGAACTGGAAGAAGCAGAAGCAATGGCTGAACAGGATATCAGTCTGGTTAATGATTTCTACTCTATGATCAACTATCATGGAGGCATTGCGGCATAGTAAACTGAAACTTAGCGATATATTATATATGTGGTGGTATTGGGCAGATTCGTTCTGCTCAATACCTTATCTGGTTTTATAGGAGGAGGTCAAGGCATGCTAGTAACCAATATGTCTACACAGACAATAGAGGCATCAAACAGAATTAATATACCAGAACAAGTATTAGCCTCTACACTATATCAACCATTTAGAGGAATGAATAGCGGTAGTAGAGCACTGATGGTAGCAGTACATCAGACTCATAAACTAAATTTGATTAACGGTGTTGCACCGATTATTGCGACTGCTAATGAGAATGAAGCTCTTAAGTATGCATCTAGTTATATTACAGCTAAGTGTAACAAGATGATTATCGGAAGAGTGAATAAGTTTACCCATATGCCAAATCTTCACTATTGGTATATTACGGTAAATCTTGATGGCCCTGAGGAAGGAGATCTTGATGTTATAGAGGTTGTGGACTATGTACATACTACAGAGTCTTATGGCTATAGATTGAATAAAGCATTCTTAGATGGACTTGGTATGGGTCAAGAGATTCATACTGGGGATGTCGAGAGGATTCCTGCTAATGTAGATAAGTATGGTAATGTAGGATTCGGTGTTAATCTGATGACTGCATATACTAGTAATCTCATCACTCAGGAGGATGGATATTGTCTCAGTGAGACAGCAGCATCTATGATGGGTACAGAACTATATCACTTCGTACCTATCCAGCTTAATGATAATGATATTATGCTCAATCTCTATCACAATGATGAAGTGGCATATAAGGCGATGCCAGATATCGGTGAAGATATTAAGGATGGTACACTACTGGCTATAAGAAGGCAGAACAATGCTGATGCTATGTATAGCCAAACATGGGAGATGTTGAAGACTATTATTCCTCCCATTGATAAGAAGTATAGTCTTAACGGTACTTTGATTGATATTGAGATCTATAGTAATAACTATGATCAACTTGCTAATGGTCCTAACTCAATATATCATACTCAGATTAATGGTTATCTGAATAACAAGTATAGATATTGTACTGAGATTTGTCAGTATGTAGATGAGTATATCGAAGCTCATCCTGATAAGTCTATGAGTCCTATACTTAGAGCACTGTATATTCATGCAAGAGATACAGTGAATCATGTAGATCACTATAAGAATGGTAAGAAGTATAGTGGTACTATTATCCATCTTATTGTAAGAGAACATCTTCCTCTTAAGCAGGGAGATAAGATTACTAATAGATATGGAGGGAAGGGTGTAATTGCTAAGATCCTTCCTGATTATATGATGCCCATAATTGGGGATCAACGTATAGATGTGTTAATGAATAAGGGAACAGTCAATGGAAGGCTCAACTATGGACAGACCATGGAGATGGAGATTAACTTCCGTTCAAGAATGTTCCTTAATCATATCTTTGCTTTACCTCTTTCTACTGATGAGAGACTAGAAGCTATTAGAGATTACTTGAGTCATTTCTCTAAGAACTTCGCTGATTTCTTCTGGAAGAAAGTAGAAAGTACTGATGAATCTGAAAGAAGGATGCTGTTAGATTCCTATACTGAAGATGGAATCATTAGGATGGCATTGAAGCCCCTGAGTGATAGGATTACCATTGATACTCTCATAGAGGTTGATAAGGCATATCCATGGATCACTCAGGAATATATCAAGTCACCTATTATCAATAGTAATGGAAAGCTTAGGTATATAGAGAAATCTGTAAGACCCATTGTAGCAGGTGAAGAGTTCTTCTATAGGCTTAAGCAATACGCAGAAGAGAAGTTTTCTGTTACTTCCATCTCTACTGTAAATCTCAGAAATGAGAATAGTAAGTCCAGAGCTGGTAAGTTATATGAAGCTCCCTTTGCAGATACTCCAATCAAGTTTGGTAGTATGGAGACTGAATCTAGTACTCATATGGATGAGATTTCGGAAGGCATCGTATCTCAGATGCTCATGATCTATTCGTCTTCATCTGAGGCTAGGAATGGACTGGTCAATCTGTACTTTGGTAATCCGATTGAGATTGATATTGAGCTTGATAGTGAATCCACATCTCGTAGTGCAGAGATCTTCAATGTGTACTTTAAGCAGATTGGTAATCGTATCAGGTTTGAGAAGTATATCAAAAATCTTCCGGATCCTCCGTTCAAGATTGATATGAGAGTTAAACCACCGTTCTATGTAAAAGAAGAAGAGAAGGTGAAACCACCCTACAAATTCAAAGATGATAAGGTTCTTGTAGATCCACCATTTAAGATTAGGGATAGTATGATAGGATTGCATAAGATCTGGGTTGAAGATGAGAGGGAGAAGAGGAAACATGAATCTGAAGATGATACTAAATGATTTGAAGAGTGGTAAACTAGAATCTGTATATAAGGTAGAGAATATCAGTGAAGTAAATAATTATGTACAGATGGCATTGAAGTTAGATGATTGGGACCAAGAGATCACTAAGAACGTAGAAATGATCCTGATTATCTCTAATATACTCTACAACAATACTAGCAAGAGCAATATCTTACTAGATGATGGAGTATATGATATCCTTCTTGAGAAGTTCAAGAGTAAGGGTAATGTATTGTATCCAGGTGCAGAGCCGATAAGGTTTGATGAGTCAGTATCCGTTCATCGTCCTAAGACTGAAAGGAAGGAGGGTCTCATTGACCCTCCTTTTAAGATCGTACCTGGTTTTGAGAAGATGAATTACTATAAGGAGATTGTAAGGAATGATCATCAGTTTGACTTTGATCCATCTACAATACCTCCTTGGGGTATTCATCGTGAAGTAGCTAATATCAGGAATGTTCCTCATAGTAATCAAGAACTTGTAGGGACTCTTGATAAGTGTAAGTTTGTTCTTAACAAAGATGCTAAGGATATGGGAGTCTTTGATGATCCTAATGTGAAGATCTTTGAAAGAGATTTCATTGGGAAACATATCAGAGACGGTATCTATGATATGAATTCTACTCAGACTCTTATAGCTGAATTCAAATATGATGGTTATGGAGTGGAGGGTAGAGTAAAGGATGGAGTATTGATCTCTGCTAATACCAGAGGAGATACTAAGAATGATAAGGCTAAAGACTTAACTCCAGTCTTAGGAGGTTATCAGTTCCCTAGAGCTAAGTTCATCTCTGGAGAATTTGATATTCAGTTTGAGGCTATAATCATGACTCCATATCTGAATTATCTCAGTAGGATTACTGGTAGCAGTTATGCTAATGCAAGGAATGCAGTAGCAGGAATAACCAGTAGGTTGGATGCATATCTCTATAGAGACTATATCACTCTGGTTCCATTGAAGACTGATATCATTGATGATGAGACAGGACTTCATTTGGATAGACTTGTAGAGATTGAGTTCTTGAACAAGTATTTTGCAAGAGAAGTCAATCTGAAGTATGTGGTAGTTACTGGAAACTATATAGAGAATCTGTATCAGATCAAGAAGATAGTGGAAGAGTGTTACTATATGAGGCAGTATATGCCGTTCATGTATGACGGTGTTGTAGTGTCTTACTATGGAGATGAGATTAGACAGGTACTAGGTAGAAAGGACTTCGTTGACCAGTACTCTGTAGCAATTAAGTTCCCAGCAATGGAAGTTGATACTATCTTCTTAGGATATAAGTATACGATAGGTCTTGGAGGAGTGATAACTCCTATGATCTATTATAAGCCGGTAGAGTTCTATGGGTGTATTCATGATCATTCTTCAGGTCATTCTCTCAAGAGGTTTAATGAACTTCAGTTGAAACCTGGAGATGTTATTAAAGTAACTTATACGAATGATGTGATGCCATATGTAACTAAGCCAGATTTGGAAGTGAACAACTCTAATCCAAATCCAGTAGTACCATTTCCCACCAACTGTCCAGTATGTGGATGTCCAATAGAGATATCTCCTACTGGTAATAGTGCAAGATGTCCTAACCCAGAATGTAAGGGAAGAGTCTTAGCAAGAATGGTAAACATGGTATCTAAGTTAGGTATCAGAGACTTTGGTCAAGAGACAATTGATAAGTTACAGGAGAATCTTACAGTGACATCACTTAGAGATCTTCTGAATCTTACAGTTGATGATGTGGCATTCTTGGGACCTAATCTCTCTAGGATGTTTATAGATAGGATCAATCATCTTAAGAACGATTCTATCTATGATTATCAGATCGTAGGGTCTCTTGGATTCACAGGAATAGCTGAAGGTAAGTGGAGGGTTATCTTAAACAAGATACCACTTACAACCATTGCATATGATAATGATCTTATTGTTGAGAACTCCCTTGGCAGTATCAAAGGTATTGGTAAGGGAACAATCGAAACAATACTTAGTGAAAGAGGGTCTTATCATGATGACTTAGAAACCATCTTAGCTATGACTAATGTTATCCCATCTACTGGTATCAAGCTTGGTCTCAAGATCAGGTTTAGTGGTATCAGGGATAAGAAGCTCGTAGAAGAGCTTAGTAAGAAGGGCTATGATATAGGTGAAGGAGCTGTCACCAAGGATACTGATATCTTGATAGTTCCTGAAGCTGGGCATGTAAGTTCAAAGACAAAGAAGGCTGGTCAGAATACATTGATAATTCCTTATCAGGAATTTGTAAGTAACCTCGATAAGTACCTTGTATAACCAGACAGCCACTTGTAAAAAATTATTGCCGAGCAAACCTAATTATAAGCATATATTATATATGTGAGGATGAGGTGACATACTTCATTCTTATGCCGTATTCGTATAAGTGATTTTGTATGTTACTCTCATCCTTAGATATAAATTGTTTAACTATATTTAAGGAGGAGACTTATTATGGTCGAGAAATTTACATCAGTGGAAAGTGTATCTAAGGAACTCGTTGATGGGTATATCAAAGCCTGTAGTGAGGGTATCGGTTGGAACATGGTCGAGGAGAATGATCAGAGGTGTTCCAGGACATTCCATCTGTTGTTTGAATCTATTGCATCATTCCTTGCTAAGGTAAAGAGCACTGAGCATAAGGTAGCTCTTATCTTGGAGGACTATAATCAGAATTTCCAGTTCGCATCCTTTGTCGAATATATCCCGAATCCTAACGAGGATATGCCAGGTAGCTGGACTCTTGGGTTCACCTTTGATCCTAATGAGATTACAGATGCTGCTGTGACTTATCGTCTTAGTGGTAATGAGTTTAAGGATGTTGCAAGTGCTATTGCCATTCAGAATTATGGATATGTATTCCTTACGGCTGATGGTGAAGAGTCCAATATCTCTGAGAACTCTAGGTCCACTATTATGAAGATTCTTGGCGCAGCAGCTAGGGCAATCAAGGGATGGGTTGATGAGAATTCTATCTCACCTGAGCCTATTACTACTTCTATTGATGGTAAGGGTATCCTTGAGGCAATGGTTGATGAAAATGGAAATAAGATTGGTTCCTTTACTCCTAGTGGTGAATTGAAGAACATCATTAAGGATGATGCAGCCGTTGAGGATAAGGCAGAGCAGGAAAAGAGTGCTAAGAAGAAAAAGAAATAAGCATAGTCTGTAGAAAGATATAAATGGAGTACTAGGATTCGTCCTAGTACTCTGTTTTTATATTTTGGGGGATGAGTGAAGAATGGATGTAATGAAGAAGTATATCTATGATAACTATTATAGAGTGTACAGACCTGATCAGATGCCTACTAATTTTGAGGTGATTGATAATAAGAGTGCATTACTAGATGAAGATTCAGGATATGTGCTTCCATTCAGAAAACAATATGAGTATGGTAAACCTGGAGTATACCAGACACAAATGATTCAGGATAATGGATATCCTGTGTGTATCAAGTGCCTTCCAACTACAGAAGAAGAAAAGAAAGAGTATAGTGTTGAGAACAACTTTATCAATTTTTCTGATAAAGACAGCACTAAGGACTATATGAGAAATATTGATAAGCAGAGAAGGATGAATGAGAGTCATCGGTGTAATATTGATGATAGATACCATCCTGTAATTCATCATAATGATGAACCGACTGCACAAATATCAAAGGTTGCCCAGTATGAAATGGATCACGATATCTATAGATATAGAGATCAGTTCGGTCCTAACTTCAATAACGATAAGAGAGCATTAGAAGCATCGTCGATAACTATTAAGAAGCTCGATGAGATTTATACGAAGTTCGATAATGGCTCTAAGATTATGGTTGCTATCTTCGATGATGGTAGTAGTCCAAATAGCATGGAGAACTTCGCATATGGAATAATCAATGAACCAAACTTCACTCCCAATATTGTAGCAAGAGATAGTGAAATTGGAAAGGCAATGCTTAGTGCATTGGAGCAACAAAGGAATCTTGCTAAAAAGGGAGGGTTTGAATTTAACGATGAAGAGGAGGAGGGAGTTGAATGAACCAATCTCAAATAATGGCAGAGTATGCTGAAGAGTATGGTAATAAGTTCAATCCTGCACTGTTCATTAAAGATGAAGATGAGATAATAGAGTATCTGAAGAAGATCATATTGGCTTGTGAACGTAATAGAGTTTATATGATCAATGTGATTGGATTCAGAGTAATAGAAGACCAAGATGAGATAAAGCAAACTATCATTGAATATGAGAGGGAGAAGTTTGAAAGGAAGAATAGATATTCAAAGGTAAAGAAGAACTTCGATACATCTAGGTTTGATATCATTGATCTTAGACCTAGTGCAATCAAGTTACTTGTCACCAGATACTATGTATCAATAAACAATGACTATGAGTACTTCACAGTCATTATCAAGGTACCAAGGATTGTTGATAAGTATTACTTCCTGATCTATGGTAAGTATTATCTTGCCATTAACCAGATCATTGATGCTTCTACTTACAACAATAGTAACACCAATCCTAATGCTAAGACAAAGAAGAAGCAGAGTATCTCATTCCGTACAATCTTTATGAAGACTATGATGTTTAGAAACTTCCATACTTTAAAGACAACAAAGAAGGAATCTATAAAGTTGACTTACTATACATCTAATATCTTCACTAAGAATGTACTTACGTTCAAGTATATCTTTGCTAAGTTTGGGTTCTTTGAGGGATTAGAGTTTATGAATATGAGAGATTGTATTCGTATTACTTTATTTGATCCTAATGACCCAGAGATGTATACGTTCTGTCGTTCTAATAAGAAGATCTTTATATCTGTACCAAAGATGCTGTTGGATAATCAGCCTCCAGTACAGAGTATGATCTATACTGTGTATAAAACCTTAGCCAAAGAATCTGATTTTGATGAGTATCATCTTAGGAGGTTCTGGCTTAAGAGCTTAGGTGGAGATTTCGGTAACTTCAGTATTGATAAGGGAGCTGGAATATTAGATTCCTTTGAAAATATTTATGAAGATATTATCCGTGATGGACTCCACTTACCACCTGATAAGAAAGAGGATATGTATGACATCATTAAGTGGATGGTTGGAAACTATATTGAACTTAGGCAAAAGGATAACCTGGACATTTCTACAAAGCGTATCAGATGGGCCTTATATCTTGCTTGTCACTATAGTGCTAGTATTGCAGAGGGCCTCTATCGAATTGCAGATACAAACTCTAAAAGTGCAGATTGCAGTATTGATGCTATACGTAAAGCTATTGTCACAGATCCGGACATATTACTTAAGGCACTATCGCAAGGAAATAAGCTAGTAATGAGTCGGAACGATGTCAATAGTGATGATGCATTGAATGCACTGAAGTTCAGCTTTAAGGGTCTTGGAGGTATTGGTGACACTAACAAGTCTGCTATCTCCAAGCTCTTCAGAACAGTTAATATCTCTCATATTGGAAGAGTAGATGTAACCTATTCTTCTAATAATGATCCTGGTATGTCTGGTCTGATATGTCCTATGGCAGATGTCTATGATGATAGCTTCTCTGAGTATGAAGAACCTAATGGTTGGGAAGATAAGTTCAATGAACTTGTTAAGCAGTATAGGTCTCTTAAGACTCAGAAGGAGATGTTCAAGATAGCTGAAGACTTCATAGGAAAGAAGCCAGATGATAAGAAGGTTAAGTTAGTTGAGGATACTATACCCGCTGTCCAATCTATGATTGTTCCTTGGAGAATTGCAGTCATAGATGAGGATAAGAAGTATACTAGATGATTAATGGGGCTTCCCATTAAGGAAGCCCTTTAATTTTTGTGAGGTGATATGCATGTCTAATAACCCAATCAAGTATACATTGAGTGACTACAGTTACTATATTCCTTATGGCAATAGAAGATATAGAATGGTTAGAAGAGCTTATAAAATTGCTAAGCGACCTTTCTTTACTTTTGATACAACAACTGTATTGTATGGACCAGAACCAGTTATTGGGAGGATGAGTATCGTTGGATAAGTATATTAGAGCAGCAAGTGTTGGAGCGGTAATTGGGTTGTCGATAATTGGATTGGCAGCTACTCTTGGTTATGATCTTCAGTATAAATTGATTATTATAGGATGCCCAGTATTAACATCCATGTATACTGTAGCTAAATTTTAAGGAGGATTGATTCCGATGGCTGACCTATATAACAGGTACTTTATCTATAGTCCTGAACAGAAGAGAGATAAGACTACTATTGCTAAGAATGCTGGTACTGTATATAAGCCAGGTAATGTAGTAATTAAGGGAAGACAAAAGCAGTTTACTGATATCGTCAATTCTATGGATAACTGTAGGTATGGTGATGCAGTAGTTGTATGTCAAGGAGATATTCGTCGTATTGAATATACTCCTCCAAAACAGTAGACCAAAAACTTCTTTGGAGATATATTATAGATGGGAGTATAATCTATAAGTGCCTCAAAGAAGGAGGAACTATAATGATTACTAAGGATTTTGATTTGACTGATTTTGCAGAGAAGTTTAGTACTATGATTGATGGTAGCCAAGATGAGATGTTAAAGATAACATCAATAACCAACAACAGGTACAAGAATTTGGATAACTTTATTCGTACTAGTAATATGAATTATGATATGTGTGGTTACGATGTATCTGGACAATTTAGTCTTATCAAAGTGCTCTATAAGGATGATACTCCTGATAGGGGAGCAAGACTCGTATATGATTTTCATAATGATGATGTATATATGATCTTTGATATCCCTAAGGGGTATAATCTTGCTGGTAATTCATCTGAGTTTGAAGCATCATTGTTCTATAACTCTCTGACTATGTTGTCTAAGTTGTACAACTTTGATGTATTCTTCAGTAAGAATAACCTTGAGGCTGCATTGTTACTGTGTGCTATAAAGTATGGATGTCAGTATACCACTCATGACATATTCGATGCAAAAAAGATGATGGCTAATTTTCCAGATGAGATTAGTAGTATTGTAGATGAAATCATAACAGAACAGAGTAAGCACGATATTCATATCAGTAGCCATGACTTTAGTACTATTATGAATATTATGCAATACTACTAAGGAGGTAAACAATGAAGCTAGTTGACCCACCGTTCTTTATAACTAAGGGAGATAACTATTGTCCATATTGTAATGACTTCACAATGGAATTGTACAATGACAAGAACATTCCAATGAAATATGGGCAACTTCTACAGATATATGGAGACAGAGCTATTGAAATGACTATGTCTTTTGATAGGACTGTTTTAGATCACTTTGAATGTAGTAGATGTAGGAGGCAATTCAGAATTGATTGGAGGAAGGGGTACCCAGTACCCCTCTTTTATTTATAGGAAGGAATGATCAACAATGAGAATCAAATACTTCATGATCTATGGGTATAAGAGATTTAATGGTAAGAAAGTAGAGTACTACTTTGATACAGAGGCTACACCGAATATTGTTCGGTTTGTTGGTCCTAATGGATCTGGTAAGAGCACTATCTTAAATGCTTTGTCACCATTACCAGATTCTCCCAGTGACATTGTTCCTGGGATCAAAGGATGTAAGGAACTTGTCATCATTAATGGTGATTCATGTTATTCTATCAGGTATGACTATAATCCTAGTGGTAATAAGCATGTATCATCTGCTTCTATCATGAGGGTTATGCCGGATGGAAATAGTATAGAGTTGTGTGAATCCGGTAATATCTCCACAGCTAAAGAACTCATTAAGTCGTTGTTTAACTTCGATGCGAACTATGAGATCTTGAGTCAGATGTCTGGGTATAATAAAAAATCCATTGTGGCTATGACTCCAGGAGAAAGAAAGAAGTTCATGTCTGGATTGATTGATGAGCTGGCTAAGTATAATGATATCTACAAGGCATTGAATAAGAGGTCATCTACTTACAATGCTTTGATCAATAGTATCAATAACAAGATCTCTTTGATTAGTATGAATAAGGAGCAACTTGACACAGCTATTTTCAATACTGAAAAGAATGTCAAAGAGTATGAATATACTAAGCATGAGTTAGAAGTAGCTATTGCCAAGGAGTCTATGACACCATATGAAATTCAAGAGAATGAAAGGAAGAAGAAGATAGCTAAAGGTTTTCAGGAGATGATTGGCGAGATTAACACTAAGCTTGGTAATGTGACTCTTAGTAATCCAGAAGCTATCAATATCAACTCTGATCTTAAGCTGACTGAGTTCACTAAGAGTGGATTGGAGAAGTTCTATTATTCTATTGATGAGGGTAGTAAGATGCTTCAAAGACTTCACTATGAGGTTAGTAAGAAGAGGGATGATATCAATAGGAAGATAGAAGACTTTGAAACTACTCGTAAGAATATTGATGTTAAGATCAATCTTCTTAAGAGCAATGAGGCTTATGTACAGTATACTGAGCTTGATATTGATAATATGGATACTATCTTATCTAAGTTAGAATCCATCATGACTGATATCAATACAAGATATGAAACAGCTCAGCTTACAATCGAGCATGAGATTGATGATGGAATCATTGAGGTCTTCAAGAACATCAACGCATTGTATACTGATTTCAAGGAAATCAACACAGTAGATTACTCAGCTCTTATTGAGAAGGGAATCTTTGATAAAGATGGTATTGTTAATAGGGGAAAGTTCTTTAACGAGAAATACATTCTTTATCATGATATCTATGAAGCAGTTAATTTAGACAGATATGAGAGATCTGTTGAAGAGCTGGATGCTCTTGATGATGCATTGATGGCTTCCATGAACTCAAAGTTGATCAATAAGATCATGATAGATGTATTCATGATGGTCAGTAGGAGCAAGTATGATAATATTGTATTCAATCATGCTGGCCTCGTTCTTGATTCTCCTAGGAATATCTTTGAGTTTGATTACGAGAAAGCTGTTAATTATATTGATGCATGTATCAAGCTTCGTAATGCTATTGATACAAAGGCCAAGTATATTGCCTATACTGATAGGTATTTGGGTAGGGCTAAAGAGATCAAAGCTGAGATTGAGAAGCTTGAGAAAGAAAAGGCTGAGTATAGTGAGAAACACTATGAAAGCCTTATCAAATTAAGAGAGGAGTATGATAAACAGTGTCTTGATTATCGTAGTAAGTCGGAAACATATGATACTAATAAAGAGCTTATTAAAAGAATGATTGACTTCTGTAATGAGAGGGATAAAATCGAGAATAAGCTTACTCTTCTTAAGACTGAGATCAATTATGACTATGACTATGATAAGATCAGGTTGAAAATGGAAAGTCTTAGGGATGTTGAAGGAAAGCTTGAGAATGCTAAGTCTATGCTTTATAAGTATAAGCATGACAGAGATATGTTAGCAGAATACCATAAGGATGTTAACACATATCAAGAGAGTTCTGCTTTAGTAGATACACTGAAGAAGTATAGCTCTCCTGGTAAGGGTGGTATTCAGGTTACTTTCATCGCCATGTACATTAGCAATATTCTCAAGATTGCTAATGGTCTTCTTAGTAATCTTTTCGATGGGAGGTTTGTGATAGCACCATTTGTGATCAATGATAATGAATTTAGGATTCCCATTATGGCTGATGGGTATACTATTGATGATGTCTCTTCGATGTCTACTAGTCAGATGGCTATGATCAGCATTTGTATCAATATGGCATTAATGGCACATGAATCAGTATTGTATAGGATTCCTAAATTCGATGAAGCAGATGGCCCTCTGGATCCACACAATAGAAGTTTATTCCCTGATATACTTAAGATTATAATCGAGGTACTTGGGTGTGAACAAGCATTCTTGGTATCTCAGAATACTGAGTTTACTAATCAGGGAATTCAAGTATTGAGTCTTCCAGAGAGGTGATTAACTGTGATAAAGATTATGAATGTTGATATTGAGCACATTCCTGATGAACAATGTCATCCAACGAGACAGTTTCCAGAAGGTAGATATCCTACTATTGATATTGCTATCTCTACTGGTAGTATGATATTTGATCCAGTAGAGAAACATGAAACATGGGAGCATATCATTGGTAAGACTTGTGCTTGTGGTAAGGGTCATGTCACATATGGAACATGGAGAACTCCTGTAGAGGGAATGGTATTTGCTGATAAGGAAGCCCTCATGCATTATCTCATGATGGATGATGAATATCCTAGGAGAAGAGGACTTGAAGCTATAAACCAGACTAAGTATGCAGAATGGGGCATAGATCGTAAATATTAATAGATAGTGGAGTGAACATATAGACAAGGGTAAATGCCCTTGTCTATGTTTTATCCATTATAAAAGGAGTGAAAAATATGTTAACGATCAAATTTGAGAACCATGATAAGTACGAGGGTATGGTTAATAAGTTCCAAAAGGAGTTCATTTTAGATGACGTTGCTGAAGTTTTGATGATTGGTGATGAGACAAAATATGTTAATCTGAATATGTACTTCTTTGTTCATGGTTCTGAAAAGGCTCAGGCTAGGATCAATGCTCCTACAAGAATCTTTTATCAGTTGGATAAAGTTATGAAAAGATCAACATTCGATACCAAGCATCATTATGAGATTACCATTTCTTGTATTATGTCTAAATGGGGTGTTGCTGTTAAAGTAGACGATAAGATTGATGGATCAATGAGTATAGCAGCATAAAAGGAGAATATACTATGGATAAGGAAATTAAGACTAATATCTACATTGATGAAGAAACTATAGAAGAAACTAATAAAGCAATATTAGAAGGCCTCTATATTCCTAAGACACCTGAAGAATTGGAGGCCTTATTAAATGATGAATCTAAATAAAACACAATAATAGCCCTACCTTAAGGGTAGGGCTAGTTTTTTGTGAAAGGAAAAATGAGGTGAGTAACATGAATACTTCATACATACCCTTCATAGTCATTACTCTTGTTTTTATTGTATATCTGTATCAAGAGTCAAAAGAGTTCCATGTGATTTTCACATGTACCAAATGTAAAAAACGAGTAAGATCCAAAGAAATAAAAGAAGGATGTTTATGTTCTGATTGTTATGAGGAGGAGAAGAATAATGATAACAGCACAAGAAGCAAGACATCTTACGTTGACAGCAGCCGACGAAGAAACTAGAATTCAGAGCCTTATAGAGGATAAGGCAAGAAGAGGACTTTATGAGTTATACTATGGACAAAGGATTTCTCCTAAGATGGAAGAGACCCTAATATTAAATGGGTTCACTGTAGAGCATAAAAGTGTTACTACTACTTTTATTAGTTGGGAAGAAGAATACTATTAAAGAGGTGGTTAATATGGACAATATGTATATGTTTCAGTACACAAACAGACATAGCACTATGAATCCAGAACAAAAGCCAATAAACGCTAATCAATTAATGGCTAATCTCTTTGGTAGAGGTGCAAGTAATTATCCTACTTGGGGAACTATTCCTACAGCATTTTATCCAGTTCCAAATGGTGTAGGATTACCTACGAGTGACAATAGAGGATATTGATAATAACGGGGTAGACGGTAGTCTGCCCCATATAATGTCTTTTAGGAGGATTTACAATGAAAAGCTATGAGAGAGTGAGTATCTTAAGAAAAGCTTATTTTGCTTACCATGTTCTAGAGCAAAGATTCTTTGGATTTGAAGATTGGTCTAAGCAGTATATAAAAGAGGTAAATGAAGAATATAGTCTTAAAGACTCTTTGGTGGTATTTGAGAGTAGGGCCAACTTCCATGATTATGATATTACTGATTATGTGAAGATGCATATTCCTTTGTGTCAATATGACTATATCTTTGAGAATTACATAAATCCTAATATGGCGATATGGTGTTGTGAAGCTATATACAATAATGCTAGATTTGATATGATGACTATTAGTGATGGTATAATCTATGACAAGAGAGATGACTTATATCAAAGTATATCTGGATTGGTCTATCAGATAATACATAGAGAAAATGCTATTCCTATAGATCTTATGAATTGGCTGGATAAAAATGGATATAGATGAATAAATAACAAGGTGGCCCCTCTTCGGAGGGGCTATTAAATTTTCTAAGATACTTTTATTTTTTGTTACTATTAGGTAATAGATAACAAAGAAAGGTGAATAATCATGGATATAATTACTCCTGGTTCTCCTGGGTGGAATAATAATCCTCAAGAAATAAAACAACAGCAAACCTTATACACTGTATATAATCAACAGCAACCAAGAGTACAAGTTAATTATAATAATATCTACTTCCAGTTCAATACTAGAAATCAATCCTTTTTGGATATGCATCAATATTTGAAGCTAAGAGGAATAAGAAATAATGCATTTATGTTAATGCTATATGATCCAGATCTAGCTAATATAAATCCAAGAGATCCTAATCTACCATTCATATGGCAAGCAAGAGTATTAAGAGAGTGCCAGCTAAACTACTGGTACTTTCTAAGAGAGATAGTAAGAATACCTGATCAGGGAGGTAGTATGGAGGGTATTCCATATAAGCTTCATAGAGGTAATCTTGCTTATAATTTTTTATCTTTGATAAATGTGAATGTGTTTGAAATACTACCACGTCAGCAATATAAAACTATGTCTGCATGTATAAGATTCACCTATCTATTTAACTTTGGTACTACTCAGTCTGCTATGTATTTCCTTCATAAAGATCATGGTGGATCTAAAGAGAATCTACAGACAGTGAAGAATATAAGAGCAATGCTACCTGCATATCTAAGAATGGATAAACCTGTTGGTACTAGAGGACTTATAAAGGTACCTGATAGAGCAGAGACTCTAGGACACCATATAAACTGGAACGTAATTAAGACAGTACCATCAGCAAGAAATAGAATCAATGCTGGTAATCTTATAAGAGGTAAGACGGTTCCTTTAATATGGTTTGACGAGTATGCATTCATTCCCTTTAATAAAGAAGTATATCTTAATGGTGTTCCTGCATATAAGACAGCAGCAATGAACGCTAGTAGAAACAGAAAACCATATGGTATCCTTATTACTACAACACCTGGTGATCTAATGACAGAGGAAGGACAAGACTCATTCCAGTTGATGAATGATTGCACTCAGTTTAATGAAGACTGGTATGACTTCCCTTACTCTAAAATTATGGCTATTATAGATAGGAATAAACGGACTAACTTTGTATTTGTTCAGTTTACATGGGAGCAACTGGGACTATCTAATGAATGGTTTCAGAGTATCTGTAAGGATATGCTATATGATTGGGATAAGATTAAGAGAGAAATATTACTTGAGTGGAATGTATCTACTCCTAATGCTGCTTTAACGCCAGAGCAATTAGAAGCTATACATAGAAACGTACAAGATCCGATTAAAACTATAATGATCTTTGATAGATTCCCGATAGATATCTATTGGTATCCTGAGTATTTTGGTAATACACCAAAGTATACTCCAATCATTGGAGTCGACGTATCTGGTGGTTTCTCTAAAGACTACTCAGCAATGACCATAATTGATAGTAAGACAACAAAACCCTTTGCTACAATGAAAGATAACTCTATTGACCCTGACGATTTAGCATATGTCATAGAGGAGATAGTATCTAAGTATATGCCTAATGCAGTTATCAATGTAGAGAAGAATGGTATTGGTGCATCTGTTATTAAGATACTAAAGAAGTCTAAGGTAAGAGATAATCTATACTATGAGATCAAGGATAGAGTATTAGAAGAGAAATTTGATGGAGTCCATATAAAGAAACAGAAAGTAAAGACTAGAGTCTATGGATTAGATTCCAGTAAGGATAAACGTAATGATCTAATAGAGATTTTAAGAGAAAGAGCTAGAGATCATAAAGACAAATTCGTTGCTAAAGAATTATGGGAAGAATTTAGAGGTCTAGAGGTTAAAAGAAATGGTAGAGTAGAGCACTCTAATCAATCTCATGACGACTTAACCTTCTCATATCTAATGGCTATGTATGTATGGACCTATGGTCAGAATCTATGGCAATGGGGTATAGAGAAAACTACTATAAAAACTGATGAAGATGTAGACGAAGAGATCAAGTCAGATGATACTATCAATGTTGCTTCTAAGATAGCTAGAGAATTAAGCTTCGAAGATAATTCTGAGATGGAGAAAGTTAATAAGCAACTAAAAGAATTGAATAAAGCTGCTGGTACTTTATATGGAGTATGGTTAGCACAAGAAAGAGAGAAAGATAATGAAGCTCTACAAGATATCTTATCTACTTCTATAGGTAGAGAAGCATATGCTAGAAAGTATAACGTACAGAATCCTAATGATATCAAGAGATTCTCATATAGAGATAACTATCGTAGATTCTATAAGGCTATATACTCTGATCCAGATATGGAAGAAGAAAGAATCAGGAAGAACTTTAACTTTGAACGAATGTTTGTTAATGTCCGATAAAGCAGGGAAGAAGTCCTACCTTTACGGTAGGACTCTTACTTGGGGAATTTTTGCGAGAACTGATTTTTTGGAACTATAGTTATACGCAAACAAGTGTATAACCAAAGCTCATATATCTTTAAGGAGGTCAAAAAATGAAAACATCGAGTTACAATTACGAGTAACTTTACTAAAAAGTTATATACTGAATAGAAAATAAGAGTACCTTTGAAGGTACTCTTAAATTCTAACAGGGTTTGAGAGAGAAGAATTCCAATACGTTAAAAGGGGATAATTATGAAAAGAACAGAACAGAAGATTGTTCTTTTTAGCAATAGACACTTACGCAAACAAGTGTAAGCATCTATTACCATTATGGCAAAAACCAATAACCAGAAACAAGCATTTATTACTATGATGTACATATATCATAATTAGATTTAGCTTCAACCTAAGTATAATCTAAAAAAGGAGGTTATATAATGAATCCATTGCTTACGACATCAAGTGAGTTCAATATTGAAGCAGAAAACGCATGTGCATCACTGTTATCTAAGTTCAATAGCAATTATATAAATGACCTATGTAACTATGCACTAAGCATGAAGGATGCTCCTACTATTGAACCATCACCAAATATTGTTAATGCAGCAGAGATTACATTTACACAACTCAAAGAACAGTTTCCAGTAGATCAAGATAACATAATGAGAGTTAGAGATGAGACTCATTTAGAGATCATTGATAGACTGTGTAGATACTATGAAGCTCAGTTTATTGATCCTGGATATGAATATCATTTTTTATTGGCTAGAAATATGTATTACTTTCTTGCTTGTGGATATAGCCGATGCTTGGTTAAGTTTATGGCAGCTCATATCTACAAGAACAAGGAGGATCTATATCAATGTCTGAATATAGCAGAGACTAAGAAGTCTAAAGATACTGCTACTATCTATAGTAAGAAGCTATTTAAGAATGACCAGAAGCTAGGTCTTATTATAGTGAATATAAATGAAGTCCTCAACTATATTCTTGGAATGGATATACCATTAGAAGAGATCTTGAGGTATATCTTCATAGAAGAGGATATAACTATTATACTATGTGATAGCTTCAAGTTCACTAGAGACTTCTATGACTTCTATAAGGATACTATGAAGAATGATATGTATCGACCTATGCTAGAGAGTAATATCGTTCTTCAGCTACAGAATCATTACACTAGTGCTAAGGAGGTATGAATATGTATAGACACCCAAGTCTTAAAATAGATATAGAAGATAAATCAGGACCAAGTCCAATTATTAAGAATAGTCATGAAAAAGATAAACCTGTTATAGCGAGAGGTAAGACTAAACCAACCTTTTATGATTCAGCAGGAATATATGTTTCTGATGGAGTTAATATAAGAGATAGTGCAATTGTTAAACCATTCTTTAAGGAGGATAATACTGATGATGGACCAGACAACAACGACGGAAACAAAGAAGGTTGAGCTTGAGATTACCCAAGAAGATTGGGATAAGCTCAAGGAAGGTGCTGCTAATGGAGAACTAGCAGACAAGTTGGTTAAAGAAATGAATATGGGTGATGAGGATAAAGAGAAAGCAGTATCAGCTACTGCTAAGAATTCTCATAAAGAAGATCCTTTTGAATCTGCCCTGTCCACTATGGCTAATATGATTGCTAAGAATAAGGGTAAAGAAGAAGGACTTGATGAAGATACCTTATGTATGCTCAGAATCATTAATAAGATCAATACTAAAGGTCTTACGTTCTCTACGTGGAACGCATGTACTCCTGGTCTTAAGAAGATCGTTGGTGAATATGCTAGAAGTATTGGTGCATTCACTATTCATGATAAGCAAGTATGTAGTAATGCACTCTTTACTCAACTGGCACAAGAGATGACCATGGATAAAGAATGGTTACAGCTACAGAAGGAAGTAGCTAAAGCTAACCGTATGCCAGAGCATATGGATATCTATGGTAGTGTGCTATATGATAAGATGGTCGTTGGATCTCTTATCAGAAAGATCTATCTTGAGAATAAGATGAATAGTGTTGAAGAAGAGAAGAAGGAAGACTTTAAGAGGGCAATGAATACATATGACAATATCATCAATACCTTCTTAGGCAATACTTTCTTCGTTAATATGATGGCTTATGCTATTGATAACCCTGGTATTATTACTAAGGCTGATAAGCTTGTTAAGAGGAATATTGATGATATCACTTTTTCTCTTGAGAAGAACAAGCTTAGTATTAGTGACTCTAATAAGATCTCTACATTGTATGAGATGATCGCTAAGAAGTTTAATAAGGAGAGTGCTAATTACTATATCGGTGGAATGAATTTCATCATTGCTAATAGTAATAAGGGTACTACTGGGGATCTTCAAACATTGTTTGTACAACATATGATGATTGGTGTTATCGCATATATCAATCTTGATGCTGAAGTACAGACTGAGTTTGGTAAGATTCTTATTGCTAACTTCAATAGGTATATCGAGTTCTGCAAGAAGCTTCTTGAGAAGAATAACAAGAAGGATGGAGAGCAGAATAACGATGAATTAGTTGCATATATTGAACAAGCATTTAAGAGTAAAGACCAGTTGTATGCTGAAGCTGAGGCTCAGGCTAAAGAGAAAGTAGAGACTGATCTTGCTAAGAAATCTGAAGAACCTCCTAAGACAGAGGAGGAAGTAAAGGAGGAAAACTCTGATGCTTCACAACCATCATGACATGGGTAGATATAGAGATGATTTAGAAAGAGAAAGACTTATCTATTCTAATGGAGAATATTTTAGAGTAAGAGAAGCTTGGTTTACTGGTGGACCATTCGGAATTCCTAGGTATTGGCATCCACCATTTACCACATTCAGACCATTCTGGATGGCAGGTCCTAGAAGAGTACATCCTCTTCATTATTGGACTGATCTTGATTATAGATATCAAGGGAGAATGAAGGAGGAGCTGGTAAGATACTTCAAGCACTATGAGAATGATCCTAGTGGTGGAGTTGTTGGTATGCCTGGATATGCTACTCTTCCTATTGGTAGTAAGGTAACAACTAAGTTTACTCCTATTATTGAGATTGCCTTTGGTGACTCTCAATTCAATTACCAAGTAGCTGTAGAAGAAGGAGCTATCTACCGTATTGATTATATGGAGAATGCTACTCTTTGCAGTATCATTGGTAAGATTGCTGGATTCCAGACTAATGAAGGTTATGACTATAGAGGAGCTAAGATCGAGTATGTAGTTCTTAAGATTGATTGTTCTTCTGAGTTTGGTTCTGATATTAGACTGGTTGATTCCAGAAACATCAGATATATCAAGAATGTAGAAGAGTTAGTATCATCTACAGCATTACCTATGGTCTTTGTAGGAACTACTGAGCCAGATGGTAATGACTACTCTGGATGGTATAACCCAATGACCAATGAGTTTAAGGTTAGTACTAAGGATGGATGGAGTAAGCTGAATACTAAACCAGAGGAAGAGCCTGAAGCAGGTAAGTACTGGTGGTATGATGCTGAGAAGAATGAATGGATTCAAAAGGATATTCCTGAGTTCAATCCTCCATACAAAGAACCTAATACTGTATGGCAATTTGATCCATCCATTGAGAAGTGGATTCTACAACCTATTCCTGAAAAGCCTGTATTCAATACAGATATAGATGATCTTCCTGCTAATCTTATAGATAGGGTTATTCCTCTTAGACCTCTTACAGCTATTGGTAAGAATCAAGAGCACTATTACAATCTCAACTTCAAGGAATGGGATGTTAGAGATAAGAAGCCAGAATCTATGGAATATGCTTACTTTAATCATGTATCTAAAAAGTGGTGTGAAATAACAAAAGAAGAATGGTTGAATGAGCATACTGTAGGATCCTCTGGTGAAACAATGTCTAATGAAGATATTGAATCTATGATTGATACTAATAGATACTTTGTATTCGAATATGGAGAAGATCTTAAGTATCATATCATGCTTAAGATTCCTACATATGATGAATACGAGAATAAGTGGATTCTTGATGTAGATAAATCCATTAGAGTACCAGAACTACCTGAACCTAAACAAGGTTATAGCTGGTTCTATAACTACTATTACAATACATGGGGTCAGTATCTCACTCCAGTTAAGACTGAACCTATGCTTATGGATAATATCGTCAGAGATGATATTGGATATAGCTACTATCTTGGTGATTTCAATCGTAAACCTGCTATTGCAGTATATGGAGCCAAGATTAGGCTTGTTGATCTTACTTCTCCGTTATAAGAATATAGAGGTACCATTAGGTACCTCTTTTTCTTCTGACCAAATTCAAGAATAGGCATATATTATAGATGTGCCGTATAGATAATGATGTATTTAAGAAAGGAAGATTTATAATGGATGTAGAAGAAACTATTGAACCTAAAGCAAAAGAGTTCGCTCTATCGTGCAAGCATAAACTTACTGATAGTCTTATGCTCGATATCGAAGATTTTGATAAAGGTCTCTATCGTTGCATCCTTTGTGGCGCTATTGTAACTTCTGATCAAGTTAAAAAGATCGCTCCATCATGCAACCATAAATTCAATGGTAGTTTTATGATCAATCTCGAAGGTTTTTATAAGGGTATTTATGTTTATCGTTGCCGTCTTTGTAATGCTATTGTAACTTCTGATCAACTTAGAAAGATAGCACAGTAAATTTATTGATGGGGGTTTTAAAATGTTAAAAGTTTATTTTGATACTGAGTTTACTGGTCTTTTCCAGGGTGCCGAACTTATCTCTATTGGATTAGTAGATGAGTATGGAAACAACTTCTACGCTGAACTCAATGACTTTGACAAAGATTCTGTCGGAGAATGGGTAAAAGAAAACGTCATTTCAAAATTAATACAAAACAAATATAACGGTTTCCGGTATTCTGATGATCCGAGATATATGAGACTCTATAATGCAAATAAGCTTAATGTGGCAAAAGCACTTGAAACTTATTTCAAATATATCCTTAAAGACAGCGATGAGGATTATATACAACTGGTGAGTGACATATGCTACTATGATATGGTTCTCTTCCAGGGAATCTTCGGAGGAGCATTTAATGTTCCTAAATATGTGTCTCCTGTATGCCATGATATCAATACTGATCTGGCACAGTACTTGGATATCCATGAGAAAGATGCATTTGATTTTTCTCGTATCAAATGCTGCAAGGATCTCAGAGAGATGGCATTGCTCAGAGTTCCTGAGGATGTAGTATATGATCCAAACGCTCAACACAATGCTCTCTTGGATGCCCGTATTATCAAGGGTATTGCAGAGGCACTTGAATGCTTCAAGCATCTGGACAAATAAGAAATCAACTTCTATAAATAAGAGCCTACCTTAACTGGTAGGTTTTTATTTTTTCTTCAACTTGATGATAAATTATGCATATAGGAGGTTTTATAATGCATATTGCAAGTTTTAATCGTCCAATACCTGGAGATAGTCTAATGGTATTGAATGCGAAATTACAAGTGATCGGTAAGAATGAAGAGAATCAAATAATCAATATCGACGACTATAAACATATTAAGACTATCTTTGATAGCTGCTATACTGATAAGGACTTTGTGATGATTGAGAATATAAATGGTCATAATGGTAGTGATAATAAGATCTATCATACTATAGAGGATATGATAAATGATGATGTAATGGTTATCAATGGATTTGATAACAAGATTATAGGAAGGGATGCATTGCAATGATTCAAGAAAGAGATATTCCACGTAAAGGTGATGTATACAGACACTTCAAGATGAAGGACTATCTTATTCTAAACTCTAATGTAATCCATAGTGAGACTAAAGAGAGGATGGTATTATACCAGGCTCTATATGGAGATCATGGTGTATATGTAAGACCTTACAAGATGTTCATGTCTGAAGTAGATAAAGAGAAGTATCCTAATGCTACTCAGAAGTATCGCTTTGAAAAGGTCAATACATATAGTGCTGACATCGGGTGATGATATATGGCAGAACAACTTCCTGGATTCTTAAGACGAGATGGTGACTCTCTACTATTCAAAGGAGATGGAGAGTTTATCTTCTATTGTCCGGAATCATACTTTGATACTAAGAATGCTTTCCTTGTGGGAGAGTATGTAAATGTCATAGGTATATTAGACTATACTGTAGTAGATAAGAATGGAAAGAACAATGGCTTGAACCCATTCAAGTTCCCTACAGTATTTCTAACTAGACCTAGAGCTATTGAGAAGATAAAACAAGTAAAGCTAATTAAGACAGCTCCTATACAAGACTATAGAGCTTTCCATTATAGTGATGGAGACAAAGTAGTGGTATCTACAAAGGTACCACAAGACATCCAGAATGTAGAAGATATCATGAAGCTATTCTTGATATCTGGACACATTCCTGTTACTATTCCATATGATAAGATCCAAGACTACTTCCCAGAATCTATTGCTCTAAATGGATCTAACTTTGATGTAGATCTTAACCTCTTCGGAGTAATGATATCTGAGATCTGTAGAGATAAGAAGAATCTAGAGACTCCCTTTAGGATGAGTAAGAATAACGACATGTTAGATTACCAACCTATGGCAGTTAATAGGATTCCTAAGTTAGTATCTCCCTTTGAATCACTTATTAGTGAGAACTGGGATCGTAGTATTATAGGTGCTACGATCAATACTAAGAAGGGTAAAGAAACTAATAGCCCACTAGAGAAAGTTCTAATGGGACAATAACTATTGAGGATACCATAAAGGTATCCTCAATTTTCTTCTGACCAAATTCAAAAATAGGCATATATTATAGATGTGCCGAAATGAATATGATGTGTTTAAAAGGAGGAAATTAACGTGGATAAGAAAGTAATTGAAAATGTTTATGTTGATGAGTCCCTTGATGACATGCATGTCATTGATGTATTGAAGGGTATAGAGACGAGGTTCTTTGATAAGAAGGTAGTGCTTCTTGACTTCGCTTCTATCGGTCCTGGCGAGTCGTATATCTTCTTGATCATGGGACTCGATGGTAAAAAGGGCATCATCATGGTAGAAAACAAAAATGATACTAATGATTATAGTGAAATTGAATACGAGGTAGGTGAATGTGTTATTAATGAAAGTGATAACTTTAAGATCATGCACCTCATGGACTGGTTCAAGGGTTGCATTGGCATGATGAATTTAATGAATATCAAGAGCAAAGGAGAGAATAAAAATGGAAATGAAAATTGATAAGTACGCTGTTGTAGAAAAAACGGCGGCCATTGCTATGTATTCGGATTTCGATACCACTGGTGATCTCGAAATTACCTGGGATATGATTAAGAATGATCCCATTGGTACTGAGTACCGTGCTGAAGTAAACAGCAATTGCGGTCGCGATGTCAGGGATATCTGGTACACTCTCATCTACCGCGATGACAATGGCGCTGCAATGGTTCAGCATTTGGACCGTACTTCTGATGATCCTAATCCGGTGAATTTGGCCAGAGTTGATATGCTCAAGTGGTATCAGTTCATCTAAAAACTTCAGGGTACCATAAGGTACCCTGAAATAAAATCGTACAAAACAGTTTGGAAAATCCATTGTCTTATCAGAATCCAATCAGTCTCCTGGTTGGATTTATTTTTTTTTTAATGAAGTTTTTGATATTCTTCTGTTAATTGTTTGATAGCAGCATCATACTCTTTCAAATCTTCCTTTGTAAAAACAGCATCACTACCATCTTTGGTATACCAACCTGGCATTTGAATCATTTTTGATAATCCTTTGTACTTAATTTTTCTAGGATAAGTTGCTCTTACCAATTCCTCTCCTGTTACAGGATGCAATTTAACTTCATTATCCATAATAAAATCCTCCCTTTATACTGATCCAACTCTTAATAAACCTATTTATATGTATTACCCATGTTTCTTTTTTGTTAAAACCATCTAATAATAGTTTTAATAAGAAAGGAATGATATGTATGCTAGTAGCTGGAAACGCGGGCCATTGTATAGGAGCTGATCCTGGTGCTCTAGGATCTAAGATTACAGAAGCAGAATTAGCAGCTAAGTATGTAAATCTAATTAATCAATATCTAGAAGCTATAGGTATTAATACCATATTTATTCAAGAAAATTCTTTGTCTCAAATCTGTGCTATTGCTAATGATAATGATGCTGACTTATTCTACGCACTACATTTCAATTCAGCAGATAATCCAGCAGCTACTGGAACAGAGACTTTTTATTATGAAGGATCTTCAAAAGGTAAACTATTTGCTCAGTGTGTACAGAATCAATTAGTACAGACTCTAGGATTACCTGATAGAGGTCTTAAAACTAATAGACTATATGTAACAACAAATACTAATATGCCTGGTATTCTTATCGAAGTAGGATTCATTAATAATCCCACTGAGGAAGATATCTTAATCAATAGAATGGATGATGCTTGTAGAGCTGTTGCTAGAGGAGTCACTGATTACATTGTTGCTATCAATGGTGGATCTCAGTCTTCTAATAGTAATAATTGTAGTTGTAATACTTCTAGTGGTGGTTTAAAACCTGGCATGGCATCTAAGTATTTTTCTCTAAATGAAGTCACTTGTCATTGCTGTGGAGAGAATGGAGTTCAGCCAATTCTATTAGAATTCTTGGATGAACTAAGAGAAGCAGTAGGAGGTCCAGTAGAGATCTCTTGTGCTTATAGATGTCCTTCACATAATGCTGAGGTCGGAGGAGTACCTAATTCACAACACGTTTTAGGATTGGCTTGTGACCTCCTTCTTCCTCGAGGATATTCTGTAGATGATTTAGCAGAATTATGTTTTAAACTTGGTGCTGATGCTTGTGGATATTACTATGATCAAGAATTTGTTCATGCAGATCTTAGATATGGAAGATGGTCTGGTGCACGCATCACCTGGTAACTATTTATAGTGGATATGCCATATGGCATATCCATTTTTATTTGTACCAATACATTTTTATAAGGAGGTTGATTAAAATGGCATATGAAGTTTTTGGAATACGATTTAAACCAGAGAACCGAATAATATTTATTGGAGCAACAAAATCTGGTACAAGTAAAAGATTGGCAGATTATTTTGACGTAGCATTTAAAACTCATCATCTAGAGAATAATTTAACTAGATTTATGAGTCAGTTTATGATATGGGATTTTGATATAATAACTTTATCAGTTATAGATAGTGATAATATGGATGATGTGTATAATTCAGTTAGTTATTGGATTAGAGCATATGATACAATGAATAATGGGCTAAATACTAGAGTACAAAGATATGGAGCAAGAGAAAAATTAATGATACTTGATAAATATTTTTTAGAGAAAAAACCGGTAATGCAAATAGAAGAAGAAACTGGTATTGATAGGCATATTATATCAAAAATTATCAAAAAAGTTAATAGTGAAGTAATTACAGAATACTTATCGTCAATAAAACGAGATCCACCGTTTTATATAAAAATGCAATAGAAAAGAGGATGCTATAATGTACACTATTTATGCAATAATATATATTCCAGATAATAAGATAATATATGTAGGATGTACTAATAGAGACATAAATGTTAGATTATCAGAACATTTTACTGAAGCGTATAAATTTACTAAAAGACGTAAAAGTATGTTATATGTATTTATGAGAAACCACCATATAAACGATTTTACATGTACTATTTTAGAACAGTTTGAAGGTGATACTCATTATGCATCTGAAAGAGAGATGTATTGGATAAACTATTATAACACAATGCATAATGGTTATAATTTTAGAGAAGGTGGAATAGATAGTCATTATATACCAGATGAACGAGAAAAAGAAATAGTAAGAAAGTATGTTGAAGACAATATGCTTGTTAAGGAAATAGCAAGAGAGTTTACTATGGAAAGACATTCAGTTTCTAGAGTTCTTAAAAGAAATAATATAGATACTAAGGTGAATAAGACAAAGGTAAGAAAAGCGAGGTTAAAAGATCCTCCATTTTATATTGATATGGATTACTTAAAATCTTAATATAGAATGATGAATAATATACAGAGGTACCGCAATGGTACCTCTTTTCTTTTTCAGAAAGTACTGGCAACTCCATTGGTTGCTTTCCTTCCATTACCTTCTTGCATATCTTGAATAACTTGATTCATATTGGGATCAGAGCTATGTACTACATCTGGCATAGATGGTTGTATCAATAATGGATACTCTTGATTGAGACTCTTATTGATAGCTATACCTTGATTGGGTTTTACATCCATGCCTTCTAAGACCATTTGTCCTGGTCTTGGATAATTAGGTACTGATTGACCAGTAGATTGATCAATGACATCGAAATGATTTGTATTAGTTGTAGGATCATGTACTAATACTGTCTTAATATTAGGATTATTCTCTAATAGAATTCTATTCATCTCTGGAGTTATAACTGGATTTGCTGGGGATTGTCCTAGAGCGATTACTGGTGCTTGTCCAAAGGATGCCTGTTCAATAGGAACAAAGGAAGGTCCTTGTACTTGTCCTACTGGCATATTGATATATGCATTGTACAACTCCATGATTCTCTCTTCAGAAGTCTTCTCAGCATTACGATCACCAATCTCTTTGAATCTAGAGATCTCAAGTTTATTTGTATCACTAAGAGTCTTATTGAGTTCTTGTACTGCTGATATCTTAGTTCTTAATAGATTACCTATAGTGGATCCGATACTACCTATAGCTTCATATTTAGTTTTAGCTGTAAGAGAAGCTGACTTCATCCTTCTCACCGCATCTAATTCTTCTTTTAGTTCATGTGCTAGCTGATCAGTCTGCATGATAGTATGGTGCAACATGGCATTTGTTTCACCATATCTCTCAATTATAGGATTCTCTGTAGTCATAATAGTATTAGGACCTGTATGTTCTTCTGCTGCTTTATCTACATTTCTAGCTAATATATCTTCTTCTCTTTCACCCTTCTTAGGACGACCTTTCTGACTTTTCTTTCTCTTAAGTACTGGTGCTCCTGTTGAGGTATCTATATCTTCAATCATATCAGGGGTTACATTGATATATGTCTTGATAGGTTTATCACTATCTCCTTCTATTAGACCAAACTTAAATTCTCCTGGTCTATATCCATCTCTAGCCATTTATATGCCCACCTTTCATTATTTACTGTAGATTACCTTTCTGTTCCATATATCGAAATTTACTATAGTAGAAACTTTAGAATAGAGCGTAATTAAACAGGTTAGGGGGTAGTTAAGTTGATTAAGCTCTTTAACAAATACCCTGAAGGAAGCAATATAACTTTATTGAATACAATATACCATAGACCAAAAAAGATGGAAAATGGGAAATGGAGTAATGGAGCGATTACATTAGTCGCGAAAGACTTAGATAAGGATAAAAAGATTATATCTACAATAGAGAATCCTAAGTATGAATACTACGTATGTAAGGAAGAGTATTGGGATGAGTTAGAGGACTACTATCACTCATCGTTTCCTAAAGAGAAACTAGAGTTAAGGGAATGTCCATATAAGAACGTAGGACTAGATGTA